>Ga0181400_1000966_pt1 | contig 12242 bp, 20 predicted proteins | sample 23SPOviralmetaG_FD_130129 | JGI IMG/M metagenome (GOLD analysis project Ga0181400, IMG submission 130129) | Marine viral communities from the oligotrophic San Pedro Time Series (SPOT) site, San Pedro Channel, CA, USA - 23 SPOT_SRF_2011-06-22 | ecosystem: Environmental > Aquatic > Marine > Strait...
AGTAATCATCATGCTCGTTTTGGTATTCGATCCGCTCGCCATTCTTCTTGTCATTGCAGCAAATATGCAGTTGAATATGGCTACAGGTAAGCGCATCGAGTTTATGTCTCTTGATGAAACAGTCACTGAAACTGCAGAAGAAATTGTGCCTGAGATAACAGCAGAAGAAAATCCGCACGTTGAACAAGACAGCGATCTTCCTCCAGACGATGAACCGCCAGAGGAAGTTAAGGCTGCGATGGAAAAGATAGAAAACGGTGAATCGCTGAATCCAAACGATAGAAAGTCTCTCAAAAGTCTTGAATGGTTGATTGATAAAAAGAGAAAGTGATGACGTGGAAGTATGAGGATATTGATTCGGTTAATATCGAAATATCCAGTTTATGTAATGCGATATGCGCTTGGTGTCCCAGATACGAAGACATGTCCAATGTTGTAAATAAACAACTCACACAAACATATGTGACTGTAGATCAATTCAAGGAATGGTTCCCACCTGATTTTGTATCTCGAATCAAAACTTGGATATACTCTGGTGATTATGGTGATGCGGGAACAAATCCAGACCTCCCCGAAATCTTCAGATACACTTTCAAACACAACCCAGAAGCAAGCGTTCAAGTGAACACCAACGGAGGAATGAGGAATCCGAAATTCTGGGCAGAAATGGGCGAAATATTTTCAGAGACAGAACAGAGAAAGGTGATATTCTCGATAGATGGTCTTGAAGACACTAACCACATATATAGGCGAAATGTGAATTGGCAAAAGGTTATGGATAATGTTGATGCATATATGGGGGCTGGTGGAACAGCAATATGGGATTTCCTTGTATTTAAGCACAATGAACATCAGGTGAGGGACGCCATCTTAATGTCTAAGGAACTTGGGTTCTCAGACATTAACATTAAACTTCCAAAGGGGTTTGAAGGCGGTAATATGAAGGTGAAAGACAAAGACTTCAATATCATATATGAAATTGAGCCGATTGATACCTCTCATTTCAACCTTGCCTACCCTAAACTGAATGGGCTGAAAGCTGAAGATGTAGATTACGAAACTGTTAGAGATTCTATTGAAAATCATTTTAGTAAAGAAGAAGGAAAGATTAGCTGTTTTTCTAAACGAAGTGGTGTTGAAATACGAATTACGGCTGATGGTGTCGTCTATCCCTGTGTGCATTTTGGTCACCTATCTCAATATCCTCGAGAGAATCTACAAGTCCCAAAAACACAAATGATCGACATCTTCAAAGATAAAGAAATAAATTTACACAAAAAAAGTCTTGAAGAAATATTGAGCACAGATCCATTCAAATGGGTGTATGACAGCTGGAAGAAAAAAACTTGCATGCTTTGTTGGCTTAGTTGCGGTCACAATGACAACAAAGAAACAGTGATGCAAGAGATCTTCCAAAGAGAGGGTATGATTCATGGAACATCCTAAAGCGTTGATAGTTGGCGGTGGTTCAAAGTTTGGCGAGGCACTGGCTGAACTGGCATCTTCTGAATATGAGGTTCACGTCATATCAGGCAGCAATACTGACGCTGATAGAGTGATTAACATAGAGTGGCATAGTTGCACGTTAGACGATATACTTCCCCACATCGATCAAGATTATGACCTGATTTTGTTCAATCAAAATGGTGCTGGTGGTCCAAATGAAGGTGCGTTTGATGACTACGTTCATCCGATCGAACATTGGAATCAAGCAAACTTCACAGATGTTCAGCTACCCTATTACATACTCAGACATATCAATCCCAAAACATCCATGAAGGTTTGTTGGATGTTGACTCCATCAGCATGTGACATTCGGCTGAGAAAGTATACACCTCAATGGGGTGGTTATTGTAGCGCAAAGGCGAGCAACTTTCACCTGATGTATACATTCGCAGATAGGTGCGAGGGAAATTATTATGGTTTGATTCCAACACATTTTGGTGAGGAAGGTATTGACTTATTCGCATCGATGATGTATAATGTTATTCGTAACTTGGAGCCAGAGCAATCTGGTAAATTGATAAATGAACACGGTGAAACTTTTGGAGATTAATATGACTGATATTGTGAATGAACTATCCAACCGCGTGGTTGAAATCACTTTTGATAAATTGGACGGCACAGAGCGTGTCATGAATGCAACATTGCAAGAAAGTGTTGTGCCTGAAACAAAGGGAACGGAATCTAAAAAATCAGATACTCATCTGGTTGTCTTTGATGTCGATAAGCAGGGATGGCGTACAATCATTGTCGACCGAATCAAGAAGGTGGCGTAATGAGTCGCGATAGGTTTGACCTCGAGCAAGACATCATGCAATGCTGGAATGTCACCGAAGATTTGGATATGATAATGGAACGCATGCTTGACAGTCCAACATTTGAGGGTATGCCAGCGGAACTTTCTGATAAAATGGCGAATCTTCTGATCGGTATGAAAGAACTATATCAGTTGAGGTTCGACCGATTATGGGACACTTTTGAATATATGGTAAAGGATGGTCAATTCAACTCGAAACTGGTGAATGTTGCTCCCAGCGGTGAACTACCGAGATGGGTCAGAGAAGAAGATCTAGAAAATAATGCTTGACATTTGAGATGTCCTGATATATACTCGAGTATATTACTAAAGGAGTCCTTAAATGGCAAAGCGTATATCAAAAGACGATTTTCGTCCAACTCCCAAGAAGGTGAAGCGAAAGCGGAAACCTATGACGGAGGAGCAAAAGAAAGCAGCAGGAGAGCGGTTGGCGAAAGCACGTGCCGCACGTCAGGCTGCAAATCCATCCCAACCTAAAAACGTATGTGAGAAAGTGCTCGGTCTAGACGATGAGCACTACCTCTCATACAACAAAGTCAAAGAGTGGATCAAATCTAATACAGAAGAACTCAAGAGCGAGCGAGCCAATATGCGTGCAAACGTGAAGGGTGCTGCAGCTAGAGTGAAGTCTCTTGAGGGTTACATTCGTAATATGAACCGATACCTCCGAGACGGTGATTGGGTTGATAATTTTTATGGCGAGAATATGGATAAGAGAGTGAATTGGGTCAGTCGAGTTATGGCGTATGACGCAGATGGCAATCCTAAACGATCTTATGGCGTGTTCTATCCAGACCTCGGATATGTCTGGGGTCGTGAACCAAAGGAGGATGAAGAATGATTGTAATTGACTACAACCAAACTTTCATCTCTAATTACATGGCTGAGACTCGCGGTCGACCAGATGTCGAGATGAACATCGACCTCTTGCGACATATGATTCTCAATCAGATCCGCAACTACAAAAAGCGGTTTGGTAACGATTTCGGTGAGGTGGTTATTGCTTGTGATAATCGCCATTACTGGCGCAGGGATGTTTATCCGTTCTATAAGGCATCACGAAAGAAGTCTCGAGACTCTAGTGGTCACGATTGGTCTTCTATCTTTGATGCGCTACATCAGATCCGCAGTGAGTTGGACGAGTTTCTTCCATATCCTGTCCTTGATATTGATGGCGCAGAGGCAGATGATGTGATTGGTGCGTTGGCTGAATACAGTCAAGAGAACGAGATGACCGATCATCCTATGTTTGCCGAGCCAGAGCCATTCCTGATCATCTCAGGTGACCACGACTTCCAGCAGTTACAAAAGTTCTCGAACGTCCAACAGTTCTCGCCTATCAAGAAGAAGTGGGTGAAGTTGGATGGTACACCAGAAGAAGTATTGATGGAGCATATCATCACTGGAGATAAGGGCGACGGTGTTCCTAACATTCTGAGTGAAGATGATACGTTTGTCACAGAGGGTAAACGCCAGAAGCCGATCCGCAAGGCACTACTTGCCGAGTGGAAGAAGCAGAAGCCAGAGGAGTTTGTCTCTGGTGAAATGGCATCTGGTTATATCCGCAACCGACAGTTGGTTGATCTCGCGATGACACCACAAGAAATTAAAGACGAGATCGTGGGTGAATACCAGAGACAAAAGGGTAAGAGCCGAGCGAACTTGTTGAATTACTTTATCAAGTATCGTCTGAGAAATATGATGGAAGTCGCGGAGGACTTCTAGTGGCAAAGAAGTATATACACGTGAATCAACATAAGATTCGTGCCAATCTAAAGCACGGAACTGATGAGCCTGTCATAACGGTAAAGGAAGGAAAGTCTAATAAATATTGCCACGATGTGGAGATACTTGGTCCAAGTGTGGTCAAATATTCCGAAAATGGGAAACCTATCCTTTCATGTGGAGCAAGGGTGGTTATTGAAACTGAATCAGATGTGATAATGCATCATCGTGGAGAAAATAATGAGAAAATTTAGGCAAGTAAATGAGGGGTTTGATTATGTGTTTGAAGCCCCGACTGTCGACGGTCAAGTCGTTCGACTCAAAGAATGGGCTGCAACGAACCAAACAATCGTTCCAATTGTGAGGGCAGGTGTTGGCGCAGAGAAAATCGAATGGGGTCTGCCCGAGGGAATGCCCGAGAACGTGAAGTTGGATAGAGATATCCCAGATGGAATGGGTGATACAACGATTCAGATGGAATGGCGCAGAATCAATACATTCCTAGATCCCAACGGTAATCTCAGAAACCTTCCGAAATGGAAGCAAGAGATGAATTGGGTTCAAATCTTAGAGGGTTTGCATTACAACGAGGCAGATATTCTAACAAGTGTCAAGGATGGCAAATTACTGGAATTATACCCGAAACTCGAGAAGCTGATGAAGCCACTTGGTATCGAGGAGTATAATAAGCCAGTGAAGAAGAAGAAAGCAACAAAGAAGAAGAAATCCTAGACAGGTTTGTAGGGATCGAAATACCTTCCCCACTGCCATCCATCTGGTAATGCTTCTGTCGCTTCGATCAGGTGCATGCTTCCATCTGGTTCAACACACCACTTTCGCCTTGGTCTTTCATACGCTTTTTGACGGATCTTGGCGACTGTTTCGGGCGAATGCCTACGACCATACATAGGGTTGAACTCTCCGACCCGAGTACCTGTCATTGTCTCTCTGATCTTCTGTTTGTGATCGTCCGTAAGACCTGATTTATGGGGGTGTTTATCCCCTAATTTGGCTTTTCGGATCCTCTCTCGACCTTCTGGTGTGTGCCAACCAGTCCTATCTCGACACCTATCAACGATGGGTAAATCAGTCTTATTCTGGGTGAGTACATACTCACGGATCGCCTCGACAGTTGCCTTCTTGATCAGCATTTCTCGGGGTTTGGGGACGTCTTGGAGGGTGTTTTCATCAACGATCCAGAACTCATCCCGCGCTCGAAACGCAAAAAATCGGGATGCTCTAGCCATAATAACCTCAAATAATTCATAAGTTGTTGTATTTACAGTATATTTATATTACTAAAAACACAAAAAAACGCTTGACATTTATCTCGAATGCGGTATAATATAGTATAAATTGAGAGAAAGAGAGAGAGAGAAATATGTTTAAAGCTGATCTTACCGTTGAATTTTCTGGTGGCTCCAAGGCTTCTGCTGTCCTATTCAGTGATGTCTCGGTTGAGCAAGTAATTGATGATGCCGTGGCTCGTGTCCGCGAGATCCGTCTGGGTCTTGAAGGGACAGAGTTGTCTCTGGTTCGTCATCGCGTTTCTGCTGGAAAGGCATAAAACGCTTGACTTTCGCCTCGATTGTAGTACAATTAGTGTATATTTTGTTGGAGAATGATTATGAGTAAGATTGGACAATTTGTTTATGAGTGTCAAGAACTCGCTGAAAACAACTACAACGAGTCAGCCGATATGGTGGCTTATGCGGTGTATCAGCAGTTTGCTGACCGCCCTGAGATGCGTGATTACGCTCTCGAAACAACAATGGCTGAGTGGGAGATCATTCAGCAAGACCTCTCTAGCGTGTGGGAGGCATGATGAAGGATAAGTATATCCTGACTGACGTTGATGGAGTATGCCTCGATTGGGAAGAGGCATTTGACGTTTGGATGGCAAATCAAGGACACACTCCTGTTAAAGACTACAAGTTGATGTATGGTGTCCATAACCGTTTTAATATAGAAAAGCCTGTATCGCGCCATATGGTTCGTATGTTTAATTCCTCTGCTGCGATTGGTTTTCTACCGCCTCTCCGTGATGCTCAATACTATATCAAGAAGCTGCACGAGAAGCATAAATATAAATTCATAGCTGTAACAAGTTTGTCTTTGGATCCTTATGCGCAGAAATTACGAACGCGCAACCTTGCCAAACTGTTCGGTGATAATACGTTTGAAGAAGTTATCTGTCTGGATACTGGTGCTGATAAAGATGATATTCTGGCTGAATTGAGTGGCAAATATAATGGTTGTTACTGGATCGAAGATAAGCCAGAGAATGCATCGGTTGGTGCTGAAACTGGGTTTGAAAGTCTCTTGGTTGAACATGGACATAATATGGATGCCGAGGGGGATTTCAAATCGATGAAGAACTGGGAGGAAATCTACCATGAGATCGTCGGAAAATAAATTCTTAGAGTGGGCAACGTCAATGTGGCATGCCAATTGCGTTGAACGTAGTGACTGGAGACAAGATATACTCACCTTTGATGAGTACGTCGAGAAAAACTTGGAATGGCTTCGTGATAAGTATACGGAACATTGCTTTGAGCGGAGTCAAGCGCGAGAAGCGTGGATTAAAACAATAGCGGAAAGTTCTCAATGATGGATCCCTTTGCACACACCTTTTTAGCATGGCTGTGTATCTTTGTTGCTTATTTGGTTGGAAGTTACTTCGGTGAGAAGAGAGGTTCGATCATTGGCGCAACCGTAGTGCTTGAGTGGGTTGAGGAAAAGGTTGGATCTGTTCAATTTAATGCTTGGATGAAGCAAGACAGAGACGAGCAATGAAAGAAGAATGGGGAATGGCAGATGGCAGGGAGTATACTCCTGAAGAACTGCCATTTTACGCAAGTGATAGCGAACAACTATATAATCAAAACCTCGTAGATAACCGCGAAGAGTTAGAGAAAAATGGTTGGAAGCATCACAAACCGCTGCCTGATGATCGTGTTATTGGATACAAATACGACTACAACCCAGATGATCCTGCAATCAACGACTGGGTCAATCTATCTTACAGAATAAACACTCATGGTTTCAGAGGCGAGGAAATGCCAACCGCATCCAAGAAACGAAGTGTCATTTGTCTTGGTGGATCAGACACATTTGGAGTCGGAATGCCAGAGGGTAAACTTTGGACGACTTTGGTGGGTCAGACCTTGCGAGTCAGGGCATATAATCTTGGTATGATACACGGTAATCTAGGTTCTGCATTCAGAGTCCTGATGTATTGGTTGCCAAAGATAAAACCATCGAATGTATTTCTCCTCGCACCTGAAAATGGATACGAATATATGTCAACTTCTGGGATCCAAAGAATTCCTAATTCTCTTGTCCCAACAACAGAAGATAATTGGGTGATACAAAGGGAGATGGGGATGAGGTCAATCAAATCCTTGTGTGATCAATTCAACACACCATTGACTATAGGAGATGGTATAAGCGATGACTATTTCTCTTTGTTCCCAAGCCACGACTATTCAAGAGATCTCAAGCATCACGGTCAAAAGATGCACATATACATTGCTATGAATATGCTGAAGAAAGCAGGATACGAGTGGGAAGATGACAAAAATATCTGAAGAAGTGAATCTAGACCTCGATATAATTAACGAGTTGACTGAGATCATAAACAACACCGAGTTTACTGGTGAGCACGGTCGAAGCGAGATATATCTAAAAAACAGATTTTCCGAACATTCAAACTATTGGCAAGAACCACAACCAAGATTTTCCGTCAGCCAAGAAGAAATGGATAAGATGGCCAACGAAATACTACATGACCCAGAAGTAAAAGAATTTGGTCTTGTCAAGCACTGGTTTCAAACTGCCTATTCGAGAGGGTGGGTGAATTATTTAGATAGTGATTACAAGTACTGGAACAAGGCTGTGTGCCAAAAGATCAGGCAAGCAGTCGATAGTATCGGTGTAGACTTCCACAAGATAACGATCAACGAATTGCCACAGCAAAGAGGGTTGATAATACACAGGGATGGGTGCTGGAAATATCATTATCCAATTCGTACCAATCCACAATGTTTCCTATATGACGCTACAGATCCCATTGATCAGAAGATCTATCATCTAGAACAGGGAAAATTGTATAATGTAGACACAACAAGAGATCATTATGTCTACAATGCTAGTCATGACACAAGATATCATCTGATAATGAATTATGGAGGATACACCGCAAATTAGGTGGAATTGATTATGAATAAATGGGATAAAGCGCACATGAAGGTTGCGAGGATTTACTCGGAACTCTCTACCGCCAAAAGACTAAAGGTTGGTGCTGTGATTGTTAAGGACAACCGTATAATTTCAATCGGTTATAATGGCATGCCTGCTGGGTGGACGAATGAATGTGAGGACACTGACGAATATGGGTTCATGCCTGTGACAAAACCAGAAGTCCTCCATGCCGAGACAAACGCAATCGCAAAAGTTGCCCAGTCCTCCGAGAGTTGTCTGGACGCAACGATTTATTGCACAACTGCACCCTGTATTGACTGCGCCAAGTTGATTTACCAGTCTGGAATAATGCGTGTCGTCTGGGATAAACCACACCTTCGAAGCGATGATGGCATTCAGTTCCTAAACAAATGTGAGGGTGTAGTCGTGGAGCAGTTTCAGTGAATGATGTAGTCTGCCCCTATATTATGAACCATGTCTACACAGGGACGCGCAACGAACGTAGACTCTGTTGTTACTCAACACCAAGAGTATCACAGGACAAACAGCGCACAGACGAAGAGTGGTGGAACTCCGAGGAAATGAAGGGTATTCGCCTCAAGATGCTGGCTGGTGAGAAGCTGGATATGTGTGGGGTGTGTTACTATCGCGAAGAAAATGGTCTGGAGTCACTACGCCAAGAAGGAATGCAAGAATTTAATGTAGATGAACTCATTCCCCTTGTAAACGAAGATGGTTCAATGGACGTGGAACCAGAATATTTTGAACACAAAGCAATGCACTGCAATCTACAATGCCAGACTTGTAATCCAGTCTTCAGTTCTACTTGGGCGCAGTTAGAAAAGAAAATGTATGGCTATGAATGGCCAAATAGTTTCGATAAACCATTCGAGCAAGCACACGCAGATTCTATCATCCGATCTATTATGGAAAAGAGATGTAAAAAGATAAACTGGTCTGGTGGTGAACCTATGATGATGCCAGTGCACTGGAAAGTTATTGATAAACTCACTGAGTTACTAGGAGACCCAGAGTACTCGGATTATGTAAAAACTATCCGCATGCAATACAACACAAACCTCACCCACAAAACGTGGAAGAATAAGTCTATCCCTGAGATGTTGAAGCCATTTAACATTGAATTGAGGACTTCAATGGATGGTGTGGGTGATGCATTTGAATTCAATCGTGATGGCGCGAATTGGGAAGAATGCTGGAGAAACTGGAATGAATATTATGATCTTGGATTTGAAATGGAAATAAATGCTGTATATACCTCTACTCTGCTTATGAATATGGAGGAGTATCAGCGTCTATATTTCGACAAAGAAGTGAGATTCTATGACCACATTTATGTGTGTTTTCCTGAACAGTATCCAGGAGGTGGTAATGGGTTCACAGATATAAGATTATTTCCTCAACACATATTCGATCGGATTGTTACGAATGCCGAGGAATCTCTTAAAAAATATATGAACGAAGGATTCGAGCGAGGGTTGGATATCCTCCGAATCTATCGTGATGAAAAGCAAAAGATGGCGCACATCTTTGACAACGAAGAAATCATTCGTAAGATGAAAGGTTATACTTTATACAGAGACAACTTTTGTGAGAACGTGAAGTTTCAAGACTTAATTTGGGATCTCGATCAGGAAGCAGCAGAATGGTTTGATTCTGTTGAGCCACTACCATTCGATCCAAACGAAAACAAAACAGCAGGGTTTAGACCAGAAGATTGGGAAAACAGACCAGTACTTGGAGAAATACAATGAATATAACAATTTTTGGATATGGGTTTGTCGGTCGAGCACACGAAATGGCTCTGTCGGTTCATGGGTTACACGACATAACAATCGTAGACCCAGCATTTAACAATAACAACATCGGCAACCCAGAAGCTGTGATTATCGCAGTATCAACACCAATGTCTGAAAGCAAGGATGGTCACTGTGATATGAGAAATGTCTTTGCTGTCCTCGATCAATGCCCGACTGGAATCCCCATCCTGATCAAAAGCACTATCTCGCTCGAGGGTTGGGATTATATCCAAGGGATCTATTCAGACCACGAAATAACATTCAGTCCTGAATTCTTGAGAGCAGAGCATGCACTTGAGGATATTAATAACAGAGAGTCAATGTATTTTGGTGGCGGTGACGATCTGTTCTGGGCATCATTGTTCTGGAAGCAGGGTTGTGAGATGTTCAGACGCGACCCAAAAGAACTCATAATGATGAAATACACGGTAAACACATTCTTGGCTGCAAAGGTTGCATTCTTCAATCAGATCTACGATGTCTGTGAAACTGCAGGTATAAATTATGACGAGGTGAAGAATCTTGTGAGTCGAGATGAACGTATCGGTGACAGCCATATGAACGTCACAGAGGAACGAGGGTTTGGTGGGCACTGCTTCCCGAAAGATACCAGTGCCTTTATGCATTCCGCGAGTCAACTCGGTGTGGATTTGTCAATTTTAAGAAACGCTTACAACTACAATCAGATTGTGCGCAACAAAGTTTTGATACAGAAAGAAATCGATGCTTGACATTTACAGAGAGGTGATGTATAATGCATAAATGGTGGAGAATATGGGCGAAAAGTTTAGGTGAAAAAGTTGGCGAGACAGATAAGCAAGCTAATACTGTCGCTGGTATTCGCACTGTTTGGTGGATTACTCATATGGCTACATGTTGGTTTATTATACTCAATGCCATAGCCAACCATGGATGGGGACTCATCGGACTGAACTAATTGGGATGATATATTATGACGAAAGAATTAACTATTGAAAAGATTGACTGTGAAGACAAACTTGGTAAGTGGCTCGATGATAACAGCTACAACCAGATCATCACAGAAGATACAGACCTTTATGCCATGGACAGATTCGGTGGCAAAAACGGTGAACACAACGTAATCTTCAAATTCCGCAAGGGTGTATTCTCTTCCGAGGAACAGCAAGGTGCGTTTGAAGGATTGGCTCCTGCTGCTATCGAGACACAAAACCGTGGACTCGCAGCTGGACCACGAGCAGGGCAGAACGGTAAGCGCGACTGGGTTACACCTCTACAAGAGGATATCTTGGACGCCATCTTCACTGCACCTGACTCAACTCTTGATGATGAATTTGATGCCATCGAAAACGCGATCGCTCGACACAAGCCAGATGAGGCAGGTCGTGGTCGTGTATGGCTCAGAGATCGAATCAAGAAAGCTGGTGTCGAGTATTCTGAATTCTTTGACTGGTGGTTGGACTCGGTTCGTCCGATGTCTCCTGCTGAACGCAAAGTTGAAGCAAAGAGTATGGTCAAGAACTATATCTCTGACACCTCATACGCAAACACAGTGAACTCTGGTATTGCTGGCTGGTTCGATCGGTATCCTCGGATTCCATATGGTCGCGCTACAGCATACACCGAAAAGAATCCTGAACTGTTTGCAAAGTCGTATCCATATCTGCAGACTCTGGCACGTCAGTTCGAGGAGTTACTCCCCGAGCGATATGCGAAACAGAAAGCATTTACGGATGCGATCGACCCAGCGTATGTTGTTCCTGAAACACCATACACAACACTAACAGTCAACCGCACATTCCGCACAGCTGCACACAGAGACGCAGGTGATTACACCGAGGGTTTCTCTAATATCAGCTGCATCTCTCCAGATGGTAAAAAAGGTTGGGATGGTTGTTTGTTCGTGTTACCTGAGTTCCGCATTGCTGTTGAATTGCATCCAGGAGATCTCCTGCTCGTGAACAATCACGAAGGCATTCACGGTAATACGGAAATCATCGGTGACGATCCGATTCGTATTTCGATCGTCGCCTATGCTCGTGAGAAGATGGCTCTACTTGGGTCATATGAATACGAGACTTTGCGTCGTCAGTATGTTGACTACAGACGACTCAATGAAGAACATCCCGAGTGGCGTCCTCTCTGGAACGGTGTATCAACCAAGATGTGGGATGCCACTGAATGGTATGATTACCTCC
>Ga0181400_1000968_pt1 | contig 12237 bp, 6 predicted proteins | sample 23SPOviralmetaG_FD_130129 | JGI IMG/M metagenome (GOLD analysis project Ga0181400, IMG submission 130129) | Marine viral communities from the oligotrophic San Pedro Time Series (SPOT) site, San Pedro Channel, CA, USA - 23 SPOT_SRF_2011-06-22 | ecosystem: Environmental > Aquatic > Marine > Strait...
CCGGAGATTCATTTATAAGAGCTACATTATACCAGCCAGTACCGTTCCACATATATAATCTATTAGATCCTTCAACAAACGCTTGTTCTCCTAAAGCACCAGAAGCAGGTAGATCATTTACAGAAGTTATAACATCTGTAATAGGTAAATCATCTGATAAATTATTTATTGAAATAGTATTATTTCTATTTAATAATTTGGCTCTTGCAAAAGCTTTAGTTGGCATTCTATTAACCTTCTAATGAAGCTGTTGGTGGAGTAAAGTTTGTAGTATAACGAGCATAACTACTTACCCTTAAATCTTGCAAATACCCATTTAAAAATAATGCTGAATCTCTAGCACCAATATCAAAAACATAGTCTCCAATTGATCTTAATCCACTTGAAAAGGAACCTACAGAACTACCGTCTAAGTAAAAATAAACTAAAGAATTTGCGCTATCGTGCACTGATGCAAAATGATACCAAGTGTTTGCTGATAATATGCCAGTCTCTATATATGCAGATCCTGATCCCCATTGATTATATATCTTTGAATTTGCTAAATAAATCATAAATGTTGTGGTAGTAGTTGTACCGTTTGGAGCTTGAATACAAATAAACTGTTGCCCTGACAAGTTTGAAAAATTAACCCATCCTTCAACGGTAAAATCCGAAAACCCAACCGGTATTATTGACCGCCCGGCATTTATTTCATCTCCAGTTCCATCAAAATACATTGACTTAGTGTTGCTAAACTTAACCTGAGTCGTTGAACCAGTAGTATTACCAACCAGCTTTAAGTTAGCACTTTGAGATTTATCGATGATCGAAGCGTCTGTGCCTTTGATATGTAGCTCTGATCCAGAAGAAGATAGTGGGGAAGTTGGAATGGTTAAAGTTGTTCCAGAATACTTAGCGCTGTTAAATATCGCAAAATCAGAAATAAACCCTTGCATTTCGATTGTATTATTCCAAGTGAGGCCATTAACTGATGATCCAATAGAAATTGGCATAGAGTTTGATCTGGTTACATTTGACCCTGAATATTTCCTAGAACCGTTTATATATAAATCCGCAGAGTTTGAAGAGCTAATAACAATGGCTATGTGATGCCAAGTAAAATTAAGTAAATCTAAGCTTGCGCCGCTATCATAAACAATAGATGAGCCAACCCTGAATTCAAAGTCTCCACTGCGAGTAAAAAGACTAACTCCAACATTATCCGTATATCCATTTCCAATAGAAAAGATAGTTTCAAGTGCTGTTGAATTAGTGCTTTTATAATACCAAAATTCGATTGTCCTTGCAGAGGATAAGTCAATACCTGTTGCTGTTATCCAATCTCCATCCACATCAAAATAAACAGAACCACCGTGATCAGTTTCTGAGTATTCTTCGTAGTCGTAGGGTGAGAAGGGTTTTATCTCAGGGTCGCCGTTTATTGTTATTGAATGGTCGTTAGATGAACCGTCCGCAAAGTATGGTAGGTGGCAGGTAAGTAGGGAAGTGGTTGCAACCGCCTCTAATCGTTCTGTAGGGCCACCAGAAGGCGGTGTGATTGCTGAACCAACAACTGCCCGTACATCCCTTATATAACCGCCAAATTGAGAGGTTACTGTATATGTGCGCGCAACACCGATACCTAAATTTGTATCAGTAAAGTTTGCTGAAGAACTGTAAGTACCCCCAGAAGTACCGTCTAAGTAGATGGTTATAACGCCAGAACTTCTAACCAAAGAAATGTGATGCCATGTTTTAGCTGTGCAGGTTTGCGAAGAAGTTATTTGAAACCCGTTATTAGTATAGAGATATGGCGCTCCTGTTGCCATTACACCTAAAGCCAAACCTGTTGCAGAAGAACCTGTCGCCCGATCATCATAAATTACGTTATAGTCTTTTAAACTATCTAACCAGACCCAAGCTTCTACAGTAAAATTGCCATTGCCCAAAGCTGTGCCTGTTAGTTCAAGCCAATCCCCAGTGCCGTCAAAGTAAGTAGAATAACCTCCACTCCGATACGGGCTAAAAGTACCAGCATGAGCATCTCCATTTACAGTAATAGTATGATTATTTGAAGATGTATCAGTGATGTTATTGTTATCAGATGTGTCTACTGCTGTAGCTAGTAGAGTAGTATATTTACTGTCAGTAATTATAGTAATAAACTCTAACGTAAAGCTATTGACAGAAGAAGCTTGGTTAATACCGTCACTAGTAGTAAAAGTTAGCTCAAAGGTTCCAGCATACGCTTCTGTAGATGATGGAGTAATAGTAAATTGATTAATGTTAGCACCAGTACCTTGTACTACAGTGGCGGTTGTACCACCACCATTAGTCAATGAACCTGTAGTAACGGCATAACTATATGTCAACGGAATATCTTCTGGATCTGCTGCAGTTATAGTAAGTACAAGAGCAGAACCGTCAGTAGCAAGAGTAAATGGTGTAGTGTTATTAGAAGGATCTTCTACCGATGTGATAGCTGGATTTGTGTTTACTAATCCAATAGAATACCATCCAGTGCCGTTACTAATATAAAGTCTATTAGATCCAGATACAAAAGCCTCATCTCCAGCAGTCAATCCTGTTGTAGGTAAATCATCTGCCGTAGCATATACAGTTACTCCAGCTCCAGCAGATATGGCTCCGGATATGTCTAAAACATCATTAGCAACAGCTTTACCAATTCTACGTGCTATCTTTCTATTTCTAGATACCATTCTATTAACCTTCTAATGAAGCTGTGGGTTTAGTAATCATAATATTTAGACTACAAATTGTATTGTTCTAGTTTAGGCTGAGTTGATGAATTCCAATTCATAATATATAATATTGACCCATCACTGCTAAAATCCATGTCTGAAGGTCTTATATTAGTGGTTTGGCCAGTAATTTCTAGCGCCCCATCATAAGTTGCCGTTGATAGGTCTTTTGGAGTTGATAAAGAAAGTTGATGAATACCTGCATAATAGGCTTGACTAGCAACTGCTAACCACACTTTAGTATCATTTTGGCCCAACCTTATATACCTAAACCTGACATTAGCGGCGGTGGCTATTAAAGGAAAGGTGTAAGTGTAATTCGCCGTAGTCGATGCTGTGCTTGCATCCCAAGCGGTTGTTAAATTGTACATGTATATAGTTTGGGTATTACCCCCAGGCGCAGAATATAACGATAACCCATCACTAGAGAAAGTAAAAGAATCACCTGCTCCAATAACATTTGAAACTACTGTTTTTGAAGCTACATTTATTGTGGATACATCCCAAGGGGTTGTAATATCATACTGTCCAAAAAAGTTACCACCATCTGAAACATATAATCTACTACCATCAGGACTTACTCTCATTGCATCTGGTCGCGCGGTACCGAGGCTACTACTAATAGTTCCTGCTGACATTGTGGATACATCCCAAGCCGTGGATAAGTCAAAAGTCTCTATATAACCTGAAAAAGCATCTCCTACCCATACTTTAGTGCCATCAGGCTTAAATTGAAACTGATATCGCGCTTGGTTGGTAAAGGTATAATCAGATGCTTTTGTAGGACGGTTTACGTTATATGCAGTTTTAAATTTATACTGTTCAATACGGTTAGTTGCATCAGCCATGGTTGTAATAAAGTACTCTCCGTTTTCAGTTATGAATAAATCTTTTGCAAGAGCAGATAGTCCGTTTGGAGATCCTCCATGCTGGTCAGGCGTAGCTGTAGAAATATCCCAAGGAGTGGAAAGCGTCCATCGTAAAATTCCTCGAGCGTAACCAGTCGACACTTCAGCTACATACATATAAGTACCATTGTTGGCAAAACATACTCCGCTTGGTCCGCTTGAAGCTGGAAAGTCATTAGGCACTGATATGTTTATATTATCATAACTTAGTGTACTTATGTCCCAAGATGTGCTTAAGCTGTATTGATGAACTTTATCTGATCCATAACCAGTTGTATAAACTTTAGAGCCATCCGATTTAAAATGTAAGCCCATCCCATTCGCTTCTTGACCTGCTGTTGAGGGGCTTAAAGCAGTGTAAGAAGCGGTAGACAAATCAAAAGCTGTGCTTAATGTATGTTCTGCTATAGCGTCGTTAGTTATGCGACTAAAGGAATAAAGTTTAGTTCCATCAGGTTTTAAAAATATGCTAGTAGGAACAGTTTGTACTCCTCCGCTTCCTGTGTTTAAGTTATAAGTACTATGTTGAGATGCAGTTGAAATATCATATGCAGTAGAAAGGTCATATCGATATACTATATCGGTTGATCTCAATACAAACCATTTAGTACCATCTGAGTTCATCCACATTCCCCAGGTTTGCCCAGTTACTCCTGTTGCAAAGGTTTTTCGATCGGTATAGCCACTGACAGAAGCAATATCATAATATGAAATAAACTGTAACGTAAAGCTATTAGCACTTGTTGCAGTATTAATTCCGTCGCTAGCTGTAAATGTTAGACTAAATGTACCAGCATAAGCTTCAGTTGTAGTAGGAGTAACAGTGAATACATTATCGCTCTGAGCAACAGTGGCAGTAGTACCGCCTCCATTTGTTAAGCTTCCGGCCGTTACGCTGTATCCATACGTTAATGGTACATCTTCAGGATCATTCGCGGTAATAGTAATAACTGTAGCAGTTCCATCTGTCGTTAAAGTGAACGGAGTTGTTTCTGCTGCAGCATCTTGTACGGAAGTAATATTAGGGTTAGTATTTACTAATGATATAGAATACCAACCAGAACCATTATTAATGTAGAACCTGTTAGTACTATTAACATAAGCCATGTCACCGGCATCATTACCTGACAACGGTAGTAGCTCTGCAGAATCATAAACAGAAGCTCCAGCAGCTACATCTGCAAATACTATTCCTCCAGATCCTGTACTTTGAAGGAACTGTCCATTAGTGGCGTCATCGAGTACATTAGCTAATGTGCTTAAATTCTTTGCATTTGCTGTCATGACTTATGTCCCTGTTTCTTTAAATATTTTTACTTCTCCTGCCAAGCTTCCATACCCTGAATCAGATATAGCAATCTTACCACTTGTGGCATCTACCGCTATACCTGTACCAAAAGTAACTGTGTTCCAAGAATTTGATATATCATCACGATCTATCAATAGATGAGCAGCATTAAAAGACATAGTACTAAAATTAAAAGTTGAATACATAATATCATTTCTTACAGTATCAGTCGCACTTACAAATATATGCATTAATCCGTTACTATCTATATAATAATCTGCATTAGTCCAGTTTGACTTAAGAGGCGGTGCACCGTAATGATCATTTTTTGGGGACGCGCCTATATGAGGTACTGGTTGTATGACTGCATTACTTACATCAAGAATGTCTGCACCTACATCCCATTCGGATATCCAGCTTCTATACCCTGTAGTGGTAGAAGTACCCCCTCTTTCTACTCCCCATACATATACCTTACTGTTATACTCAATAAATCTAATATTATAGGTAGCTGTTAAAGGAATTCCTCCAGTAGTAGTTCTTTTAGACCATACTTGAGTGCCTCCAGCATCATAAGTAAGGCCGTATGCAACGGTATTACCGGTAGTTGATAAAACACTTGTATTATACATAGCTATTGAATATGGGTTTGAAAAAGAGCCGTTAGCCGATTTATATTCGAAATCCCAATCTCCTGTAGAACTGTTATACTTATATACAGAACCATCATCTGTACCAGTCCCGGTACCTATTGTAAAATATGTACTTTGGGGGTTAATAGATATAGGACCCACATAATCTGCAAACTCTGACTGATCTACTGAGGGATTAATAGTTTGGTGAGGAGTTAGATTTCCGCTACCATCATTTTCCCAATCGCCGTTAGAGTCTCGTTTAAATATATACAAATAAGGAGTAGCGTTTGAGCCTTGTTCATCAGTGCCAATTAGCAGCCAATCATCGTTGAATGCAAAGGTGCATCCTAGTCCATGACCAAGATGATCCGGATTTTCATATTTGTAAAGTAATGAAGCAGTGCTACCTGAAGTATCATAAATGTATATTCCTCCATCTTTAGATGTTGAACCTTGACCTGGAGCGGTTACAAAAAGTTCATCTGATTTTAGCCATGCAAGCCCGGCGCCAAAATAATACTGTTCAGTATTTCCATTACCGTATAACGTATCAAAAGCTGTAGCATTACCGTTTAACCAATGAGTAACATCTGATTGAGGTACGGGGTCTGTTAATACAACTTCATGTTCATAAACAGTTATTAGGCCAGAATTACTGTTGGTAAATGTATCAGCCACTGCAAATCTACCAGTATATGGATCCATAGTCATACTGGTTCCCCAACGACTAAGGCTACTAGTTAAAGAAGGAGACAGAGTACTTACTGGTGTTTCAATAGACGTATTCCACGTTTTGGTAGTAAAATTAAAATATCTATAACCTATTCTTTCTGGGGAAATAAAAACATAACCTTCCATCACATGTAGCTTATTATCTGATACGTGCCAGTCGCTATAGTCATGACGCCCATTGCCCCCTCTACCGTCAACATGGGCCCTTTCCAGATCGCTGCTGTCTGTTCTTATACCCGATTGAGCGTATCTCTCAGATGTATCAAAACGGTGTGTTGAAGTATTAATTTTTATTATGAGGCTTCTATAGGATTGTTCTACATAAGTTCGATCGGCAATTCCTTTATAATATAACCATAGATCAGAACCGTGTTGAATTAAATTTATACTTCCTGTTCTTCTTGAATAGAAGGTGGTGTAATTGTTTATATCTAAAGACTGCTCAAGGTTCCAAGAGTCACTGTTTACGTCATAGTGAAATAATGAGCAAGTGCCTACAGAATTATGCACTGTTACTATATAATCTCCCAATATAGTAACATCAAAAGTATCGCTCACCGCAGTAAAACTCTGCTCTTCTTCCCATAAATTGGAAGTTGTATTATACTTTAAAATAACAAGGTCATCATCAGTGCCAGTTATACAAGCACATTTACCATTATTAGCGTCTAGATCAACAGCAAAAATAGTATTTGATCCCATATGTGTAGTTCTTAAATTTTGGTAAACAGTCATTTGACCGGTAGTAACTGGCCAAGTACCATCAGCATCCCGTTTATAGAAAATTAACCTAGCATTGTTGTTTGAGCTCGATTCGTCTGTGCCCAGTACTAACCAATCTCCATCACAGCTATAACTAACTCCATGGTTCGCGCCCCAACTCGAGTTATTTGGAGGCTCTGAAAAACAAGTTAATGAAGGAGAAGCTCCGGAAGTATCATAAATATATACTCCTCCACCCTGTGTATTTCTAGCAGATATATTTGGTGCACCTACTAATAACTCATTAGGCCCGATAAATTTTAAAGAAGAGCCAAAATGCGATTTAGCTCCAGGATTAGTTATACTAAAAACCTCAGGTCTAGTGGTAGTATTAATAGTATTGTAAAGGTAATCATAACTAAAATGTAAACTAAAATACACTTCTGAAGAATTTACTGTATGGATGCCATCTGTAACATGGAATGTTAATCCAAAATCTCTAGCATAAGCTGTATCTGTTGATGGAGTAATAGTAAATACATTATTAGCTTGAGTTATTGTAACTGCATTGGTAGTATCACCTTTGGTCAATGTATAACTATAAGTTAATCCCGCACCTTCAGGGTCTACTGCATTTAATGTTAAAACTAACGGAGTGCCATCAGTTGCCAGAGTGTATCCTGGTTGAAGCTCTGTAGTAAAGTAAGGAGGGGTATTAGGAGTTACAGCAGAAGATATCTTTACCCATGCACTGCTATCCCAAAGATATAAACCTTTATTTTCTCCCACGTAAGCTAGGTCTGCTGTTTCAGCGGAAGATGGTAAGCTTGTTAACAAGTTATAATCTGTAGCGCCAGCAGAACCACCGCCTCCAGATGAAGACACATCTACGTCATCACTAAATCCTAAAGTGTTATCTTGTCTAACAGTTAGAGACCTTGCCAATCTAGCAAATAAAAAATTCTTACTCGGCTGTGGCATTACTGATCTTGCTCCTCTTCGCTGTCATCTGGAATTTCACCCGATGACTTTTCTTGTGCTATCTGATCTTTCATTTCTTTTATCGCATCATCATCAAGTAAAAGAACGTTCTTCATTACGTATTCTTTAGAGAAGAATTCACCGACATATTGTTGCATTGTATCCAGAGTCTGTAACTTTTCTCTAAGTAGCTCTGCATCTCTTAGTTCAGAGAAGTGATTATCTCTAATATAATCAACTACAACGTCGTTCTTCCAATTATCCCAATCTTCTTCAGTAATAACACCCTTAAGCATTAACTGTTTCTTAAGAATACCTAGGAATAAAGAAGAAAACTTATTACGCAATCTATCAATAAACTTCTGAAACTTAAGCTCATCTCTATTTATCTCAGAAGCTCTACCAAGTAATCCGGCAGCCTGATCTTGTTCTAGCCGAGAAACAGGAACATTAAGAGCTTTGTACATCTTCTTCTGGAAGTATAAGATATCATCAATCTGACCTAGATTTTCACCACCTGGTAAAGTAGTAATCTCCGTACCTCTACCGCCTTCTCTACGAGGCAACCAGAAGTCCTCTAGCATAGACATATGCTTACGATCATCCCTAATCTTACCAGAGTCAGCATCATATACAAGCTTGTTACGATAACGGGACATAATATCTTTCATATATGTTTCAGCTTTACCTCTTGGCAAGTTGCCTACATCAATATAAAAGATTCTACGCTCTGGAGCTCTAGCTAGTCTGTAAATAACTAACGAGTCTTCCATCATACGCAATTGGTTAATTGGCTTTAAAGCTTTATGGAGGTGAGATACTACTCTCTTCCGGTCGATATCAAGTAACCCTGATGTTACGTAAGATACCGCATCATTAGAAAGTTTTACCCCTTGATTTGTACCGCCTGGTTTTTCCTGGTAGATATAAAATTCATTTACACTCTCTACTAGAGACGCGCCAGTAGCTTCATCTTTCTTCTTTTTTACTTCTTTTACTTTACGAATCTTCGCGGCATCAATTGGTCTGATTTCCTGGATACCAGCTTTAGGTTGAGATTCATTAATAACAAGGTGGTGATACACTCTGCCATCAATATACCATCTTCTAAAAATATCATGGCCTAACTCTTTAAAGTTAAGCATAGAGCATACGTCTTCAAACTCTGTAGTAATTACTTTCTTAAGCTGATCGCTGAGGCCCTCAACATGATCTAAGATGAGAGTAACTGGTAGTTCATTCTCACCTGATACGATAGATTCGTTTACAATATCATCAATAGCTGCATCTACTTCAGGATGATAAGATACAGCCCGGTATTGTTTAATATTCTGAATATTATCTTTTGCGTGTTCGCCACCATCTACGTTGACATAAGTGCCATAATGCGAACCGGCTGCTGTAACATATCCAGCGCCGTCCTCATCTACAGGGGGAACAATAGAACGAAGTTTATCATCGGACTTATCTTTAGCCCGCTTAATTTCAAATCCAAAAAGTCTTATACTATCATCAGCCATGTTCGTTCCTAAAATTAGTTATAGAGGGACCCTTAAAGCCCCTCTATCTATTTATAGTGCTTTAAGAAGTAGTCGCTGCTTCCCAATATTGCACTTGGAATTCAACCGTAAATCTTTCAATTTCATTCTCTGAAGCATAGCTCAGATCAATTGGAGATAGCCCTGTAGGGAAACATCCTCTGAAATTATAAGTTTTAGCAATTGTGCCATCTTTATTAAGCTGATCAACAACAAGGTCTGCCTCATAGTCTACAGGATTAGTAAGACCTGTATTTGCACTATGAGCATTCATTCCGTTCATCCAACGTTCCATTGCATCACGGACATTGAAATCGGTGTCGTTAATAATAGTTGGAGTCCATACATCAAATGTACGATCACCAGCCATTTTTAATTGACGACCACGGAAAGGAACAATAATTGTACCCACTGTTGATGCGGGCAACTGAGCTGCCTCACACAAGAACGATGTAAGTTCTACATCGCCACCAGCATAACCTGGAAAGTTAATAGTAGCTTTAAAGAGATTAGGTCTCGCTCCACCACCACGTAACTTGGCTTTAAAATCATCTACGCCTAGTACTGCCATTTTTTATCTCCTTATACCTGCAATCCGGCTACTTCTTCGAAGTCGACACCGGTTCTAACAGCTACAAAGTTTAGTGTAATGTAGTTAATAGAGCGGGCAGGCTTAATGAAGATATTCGCAATGAATTCATTTCTATCTACCACAGCGGCAGAGTTGTTTGTTTCATCACATACTACTCTGAAATCCGTGATACCTCTTCTTCCTTTGACTTCTCTTAGGAATGGCTCTACAATGTTTACAAACTCCGCCCTTGTGAACTCATCATTGAATTCAAAGATCGTGTTTCTTGCAGCAAGCGCAATCGCGCGCTCAATAGTGTTAAACAATCTACGTACATTAATTCTGTCAAATGCAGAAGGCCGTGACATATTTGTTTTATCACCATATAGCAATACACCTTGACCAGGAAGGTTTGCAATTGGATTAACATTTGCTTTATATAGAGCATCTCTCTCAGCCTTTGAGGGGCTATATGAAAGAGCAGTTACACCTAAATAAGCACCTCTACGAGAACCTGCTGGTGAGAACCATGGACCTGCTTCTCTATCAGAAGCCGCCATGATACCTGCAGTTGAAGAAGCCGCTGGAATCTGGATATATTTATCGTTGTATTTGTCATACACTTTCAAGTAGTTGTTATCAATAAACAAATAAGAAGTGTCTGAGAATGTAGCTGCAGTTGTGATAGCATCAGCATTTGGCGAAGCTGATCCAACGATATCTGATCTTGCAGGTGAGCTAACAACTACACAATCTTTACGTTCTGTACCAGCAGTTGCCACTAAATCGTTAACTACGGTTGTTTGATCTGTTCTACTAGCCATGCCGGGCGCAATCAAGAAATCGACTTGCACTGCATCTTTATCTTCTAAGAGATCAAAGCCTGTAGCTACTTCTGCTGTACTTAATGCAGCACTGTTAACGCCGCTAGCTAGAGATAGGTCATCAGCAGAATCTGTAACCGCATTCATCCAGATATACTCTGAACGTCTGTTGATTACATTTTTCATATAATTAGTTGAGCCATCATCATTTAAAGCAGCAGCTAATTCTGATACAAATGGGAATGTTTCTAGTACTGTTCCTGCAGTACCTGAGATATCACCACCTTCATCTACAACTGCGATATGCTGTTCGTTAGTAGTAGGAGCAGCGTCGAATTTGCTAGCGTATGCCCATCCACTCCACGTAGCTGGACCAGCAGCAGATACCTTAAGGGAGTTACCTAATGCACCAGGATACTTAGCATGTACTTTACCAGTCCATGTGCCGTTGTCCCATGTATCATGATTTTTAATTAGTGCAGCTGTGCCTGATGCATCAGTTGCGTTCCGTGCAGCAGCAGATACAGCTCTTACTACTTGCATGGAATTAGAATATTTTAGAAAGTATGCAGCAGAATGAAAATCTACTGTGGTGGTGTCGTCTGGGTTTCCAAACTGTTCAGCAAGTCCCGCTTCATTAGATATGAGCGTTGCTTTCTCAGCTGGTCCCCAGCGAAAGTTACCTACAAACGCGCCAGTTGAAGATTGAACATTAGGCACTCCGCCTGTCAGATCAACTTCTTTGACTACGATTGCCGGCGACTCCGAAGGAGTAAATAATGCCATTGTTCGTTCCTTTTCCAGTAATCGAATTATAAGTTTTACATAATACGGAATTCAATTACTGTTATTTATAATTTATTTAATTTAGTAAAAGTTATCGTTAAAATCGTGTTCAACTGCCCATGGCTCTCTAGGATCTACAGTTCTTTCTACTTCTTCTAGTCCGTCATCAACGAATCCAAATGGAACCATGTCATTATCAATCTCTTGCATTCTATTTTTATACATCATTTCTTTTAGATTAATATCAGTAATTTCACCAAACTGGCTTGAAAGAGAGAAATATCCAAACATTACGAGATTCATCATTAGATCATCATGATTACCATCAGATGCCTCGTATGATTGACCTCTAGCAATAAAGGTCGATATTTCTAAAATAGTATTTTCGTCTACTATATCCAGCTTTTGTGTTTCTAATATATCCTTTATAGTAGAGCATCCTAGTCTTTTAACTTTTCTATTCATTTCAATACCTAGAGCATTTGCCTTAACAGCAGACTCTACGTGCATATTTTCATATTCAAAGTC
>Ga0181400_1000973_pt1 | contig 12205 bp, 15 predicted proteins | sample 23SPOviralmetaG_FD_130129 | JGI IMG/M metagenome (GOLD analysis project Ga0181400, IMG submission 130129) | Marine viral communities from the oligotrophic San Pedro Time Series (SPOT) site, San Pedro Channel, CA, USA - 23 SPOT_SRF_2011-06-22 | ecosystem: Environmental > Aquatic > Marine > Strait...
CATGCACGGTGTGTTATATCTAATATCTTAGTTTGGTCGAAATCATTGTGTGCATGATTAATTAATACATCAACATTGTTCTCATTATCCTTATCATAAATCCAGCACTGGGTGTCATTCATTATAATATCTTCTATGCGAATAGAATTTACCTTTATTACATCTCCTCGATAGGGACTTGCTTGTAATGTGTTTGTAATTATCTCTGCGAGACCACTACTTCCTGTTATTGCTACTTTCATAATATTCCTTAACTATATCAAATGATGGTTTTCCAAATAGTGAACCGTCTACACTACACTTATTACACGGGGACATACTTCTATCTCCCTTCATAAGTTTTTTTCTAATCTTTGTCATAGGTTTAGAGAACCATACTTCGTGTAAAGACATTGTCAATAGATTCCCTACGACATGTTCCCTTCCCCAATCGTTAGAACAGAACAATACGTCTCCGTTCCAGTCTACAAACATTTTATAGAATGGGTAGTGACATGGTTTACCTTTTAGATTCTCTACAGTGTCGTCTTCAACACCGACCCAGTCAACGACACCACTTCGATTGTTTAGTATCAGTCCGTGTTTCTCAAAGTCTCCCCAATGCATTCTGTATCTGTATTGGTCTTCATGCACTCTTGCATCAGCCATCATAGTGTCGAAGTGTTCCATTTGGTGAATCCCGTCATACAAATTGACATACAATAAATCTAATCCACTCTTATACAATCCGTTAATGTAATCTATGTCTAACTTATCTCCGTTAGTGTTGCACTCTATTGTTGCAAAAGGTAGATTCATTCTAAACACTTTGACGATTTCTATAAAGTTGGGGTTAAGTAAGTTCTCACCAAACCCACTAAAGGATATCTTGCCTCTGAATTGATTCTCACCTAACTCTTCTGCAATTATCTCTGCACCTTTAAGTGTTAAGTGTAAGTTTCTGTTAGGGAATACTTTAGGGTCGTGTCGTGGACAAAACACACATGTTCTATTACAAAGTTCTGTAGTGTTAATCTCTACAGTAAGAATAGAATCTAAAGGCGAACTACCTTGTACTTTATCCCAATGTTTCTTTTCCTGTTCTCTTCTATGTTCTAAGAAGTCAAATTGGTCAACTGCAGTGATTGGAATGTTTCTTTTATTGTCTTTCACAAATTACATGACGCTCAATGTCGTCTTCCTCTTTAACATATTTATAAACTATATTATCATCTTCTTCAAACGGTGAAAAGTATTTTGGTATCGCAAAGAACTGTTGGTCATCATACTCACTCAATTTAGTTGCACGAGGAAACCCTTTATGTTTATAGTAGAAGGGTTTAATACATATACTGCGACCAACATTCATATCAAATGCAGAGAAGATAAGTGTGTCTTCTACACTATGTAAAAATAATTTGTTAATGTCATGAAAGAAACCGAGTCGAATAGAATATTCTTCGGGAAAATTAAATCTAAGGACATCATCTATGATGTCCCTAAAGTAGTCCTCATAGATAGGACTGATTTGATTTAATTGTAATGGACGGACTATATCTTCCTTAGAAGTAGCCACCGTCTCTGACATCGTCATTCTCATTATCACCTTCTTCAGTTGAATTTACAAACTCCCCACTATCTTGTAGGTCTTCAATTAACTTTGTAGTTTGGTCTTGGAATGATTGAATCATGTCTTCTTTAGTATCTTTAGTTGATACATTGAAACCTAAACCTTTAGATACTTCTTCGATTTTTTTCTTAGTCATACCTTCAAGTTCGTCTGAACTAGGAATTACAATTTCATCATATTCCTCTTCAACTTCCTCTTCTTTCTTTGCATCTATTTTATCTTGAACTGCCTTTAATAATTCTTCTTCAGAATCATACACTGCAGATACTTTTTGTGGTGCAGGTATTTGTCCTTTTAGATTTGGAGCATTACCACCAGTAATAGGGAAGGTAGGTGTAGTTGTTGTATCTTCTTCTGCGACTTTAAGTTCTTCAACTATATCTTCTTCAGATAGTTCTTCATCAAGAAAATCCTTTTCTTCTTGTGTAAAATCTTCTTCAGATACAAATGATTCGTTAAACTGTTCTTCATCAATTAAATCCATTTCGACTTGGTCTAGTTCGTCTACTTCTGATTCAACTCTATCTACTTCTTCAAAAAACTCTTTAGTTCCTTTTGCATCTGTAGGAACATCTAATTCTAATTCTACAGGTTGTTTCGGTTCTTCTACTACAGGATTCATTGCACGTGCAACTGCAAATGCAGGAGAAGTCTTGCCTGGGACTTTAGGTTTAGGTTGTAGATTTGGTTGAGTAGCAATGTTATCTTTTTCTACTTGAACTATTGAGTTGACTTGTGCCTTTTCATCATCTGTAAGGTCAACTTGTTTCTGACCTTCAGTAAGACCAACCTTACCGTCAGCATTTAAGTCCATTGAAATGCCATGAGACAATAGAACTGCTTCCATATTTGCAAGTCTTTCTTCTGCAGATTTTCTTCTCTGTCTTTCAGAAGCCATACTATCAAAAAGTTCTTGTTGTTCTTTTTCTCTTTCAGCAACAATGTTTGCAGTTTCTTCTTCCTGCAATTCTTGTAGTCTTCTTTGTGCAACTTGTACTTGAGTATTGTACTCAATTAAACCTTTACCAACTTCTTCTCTAATAGATACTAAAGAGTCTAGTTCAGAAAGTTTAAAGTTTCCTTTTTGTAAACCCATCTCAAGTATGGTAGAAATTGTTTGTGCATTACTTGGAGTAATTCCAATTGTGTAATTTTGGATACGTTGTTGTACCAATTGATATTCACTAAGTTGTGGTGGTTCCACTATTTGTTGTGAAAATTCTGATTTGACTTCATCTGCCATAATATATCTATCCTATAGTTTATCAGCTGAGCCGCACACGACTAGAAAGATATACATCGGGAAATGTAATAACTTTCCCACTTTATTTTATGTATAGTCTCTGGCGACTTGTACTAATATTTAGTTAAAAATTGTGTCGGGGAACGCTTTTTGAGCGATATTTTTAGTAATGTTTTTGAAAGGCCATTGACCTTCTTTTACTAAATCCAACAGTTCTGCTTCCTTAGCAGGAATTGCTTCTAACAGTTGAATCCACATATTCTCTCTTTTGTTTTGTGGAATCTGTTCTGTACAAAAATATTTAAATTGTCTAAACTCGAATCTAAGACTTGTTTGTGCAAGGTCTGAAGCAGGTGCATCATCTTGATTGTATGGTGTCTTACCTTCAGGCAATGTTGAGTTGATATTATCATCAAACGCCCATTGTAATATTGGTTTAACAGCACCATTCCTTTGACCAAAAACTTTTAGTCCTTGTACTGCAAGGTCTTCTGATTCTTGTGCAACTAGTTCTGCTTGACATAGTATTTCATACACGTCTGCATTGTTAGTTAGAGTTGTTCTCTCTGTTATTAATTCTAGTTTAGGTTTATTGGGAGCTCCCTTCGGTCTTCCTCTTCCTCTTTTTTCTGTCATAATGTAAAATCCTCTACATGGTTAAGTAAATCATTCAAACGGTGATTTACTAGATAGTTAAATACTTTACCTTTTACTATCTCGGTTTTATCAAATTCTTCTAATATCTTTTCTTCAACCTTTTGTGGTATGAAGTCTAAGTCAATAAGAGTTTGATTTCTTAAATAATTACGATAGTATTTATCGTCTTTTTGAATGGACATTCTGAGATATGATTCCTTAATGCCTTTTCTTAAAGGTGTTTGTCTAATACCTTCTTCAAACACATTGTCATTAGAAAGGATATTAGGAATACCGTCTGACTTATCTCCCGAAAGAATATGTTCTTTAAGGAATAGTTCGGGGTCTTCACACACAACCATTTTATTTAGATTAGGAGACCACTGTTTAACACCATCATATTTATGCAACTGTTGAAAGTCTTTGTCCCCACTAATAATTAGTACAGGTTCTTTTGCCTTCTTAGTTAACACTGCAATGATATCATCTGCCTCACAATTTTCCACATACATATATCTGTATGGGAAGTTGTCTCTAATCTCGTCTTTGACTTTCTGTAATGTATCAAATAACATTTTCCAATCTAAGTCTGACGCCTCTCTTGTCTTCTTTCTACCTGCCTTATATAAAGGATAATAGTCCCTTCTCCAAGGGTGGGCTGCATCAGTACAAAGAGTTATCTCTCCGTATTCACCTGCATATTTCTTTTGGTAATTTCTAACGGAGTTTAGAATCATATGTCTTAACATATCCTCTGAAACATCACCGTCATTCATTTTGAGTTGTGCCATCAAACCTGCAATTATGGTTTGAGTAAAATCTATAAGTATCATCTAATCACTTTTATTAATAATGTATTTTTAGTAAGTAAATCGTTTCCGTCTTTTAGTTTGGAGCGAGGAATCTCATCTAAGAAATTCTTTGCAATTATATTACCACCTTTAACTATTCTATCAAGAAGTGTTTCATCTGTCAAGGTCTTTTCTTCACATATATTATAGTCGGTAATTCTAGACCCCTTAACAGATAACCCACCGTAAGTTTCAAACTTAGTAAACTTCTTAGAAGCAACATTGTATGTAAACAAATATTTTGCACGGATAATTTCTACTGGGTCTATTGAATGGTACTTACCATGTTGTTTTAAAAATGGAAGTTTTCGGACTAGTTGTTGTGGGGTTTTAATTCTAACTTTGCGAACAGGTTTATATTCTAATACATACTTTGATATATCAGATTCTATCTCGTCCAGTTTTTTAATGATTCTTGCTTTAGAGGCTTTGGTTAAAAAGTTATAAGCTTCGTCAAGTTGCTCACAGCCTTCCTCATTTACTATTTCATATTTTATGTCGTGTGTAAATCCCTGCATGAAAGCAATAACCTTACCACTGTATTCTAGTTGTTCCAAGTACTTGTACATTGAAAAGGAAGACTTACCTTCCTCCATAAGTTTGTCAATTTGAAATTCAACTTCGTCTAAGGCATTCTCTGCCTTGTTTCGCATTCGTTCTTGTATAGATATTTTTTGTGTCATAATGAATAGTATATAGAAAAGTGCATACCTTTGTCAAGCGGTTAATCAGAAATATCTTCTCCTTTATTCGTTAACATGAATTTTCTTGAACAATTAATCATAACATTTGCACGAGACATGAAGTCTCGATTTATGAGAAGAGGAATACTTCCTCTTGAATCTAAAGACACTTCAGTATCTTTATATAATGTGTTTAGGAACTCTATGTCCATTAACACGACTGGTCGTTTCTCTGCAGGTTTAACTAACTCAACTGTTCTATGTAATGGTTTAGTATGAGTCTCACCTTGAAGTTTCCATGTGACCTTCTTACCTTTAATCACTACATCTTCTGCATGGAGTGAACATACTGAAGTAGAGTTTCCTGTATCTAACTTACCAGTCATTTCTTGACCGTCAACTATAAAGGACTCTAACACTCCACACTGTTTAGGTTCCTTCCTCCACATGTCTCTGTCAAAGTAAAGTTTAAGAACCATTTTAGTAATGTCTTCTTCGATTGCTTCAGAGATTGCTTTACTACCAGCACTATGATTGACTTCAAGAATGTACGGTGAGTCATTCTCTCTGTTCTTAGCAGGAATGTAATCCACTCCAACCCATTGACCGTTCACACCTTTTGCAGCCTTAAGACATTCTTGTTTTTCCAATTCAGTCATTTCAATCAACTCAACTGATGCACCTTGTGATGCATTACTTCTGAAGTCGTCTGTAATTTTATTTCGTTTCATTGCACCAACAATTTCTTGGTTGACTATCACGCACCTTACGTCATAGTCGGACTCAATGTATTCCTGTAATAGGATATCAGTGTAAGGGTCAATCTTATAAATCAAACTAATCTGCGATTGTAAACTTCTTTCAGTTTCTATTAACAGAACACCAACACCTTTTGAACCACTAAGTGTTTTAAGTACCATTGGAAATTTATTGTCTAGTGCTTCATGGGCAGCATCAACTGCCTCGGGTGTATCGTTTGGAATCAATACAGTCTTAGGTTGGTTCATACCAATCTCTTGTAGTCTTAGATAAGTTCTAAACTTATCACAACACACTTCAATACACTCACGTGTGTTATTACATGGAATACCATATCTCTCAATCTGAGAAATCAAATCCATGTAGGAATCTTTCTTAGTCACGTCTCCACGTATGAAAACGATTGTATCCTCGTCTAATTCAAAACCCTTGTCGTCACCTTCGTTATGAATTGTAATCTTACCATCGTCTTCTCTGATAATGTAAGCACCATTGATTCTACAGTTGTAGGTTTCTATTCCTAACTTCTCTGCCTTAGATACTAGTTTTGCAGAAGTACCATTTTTTATAACCTTCTTAGGACGCTCAACAAGAACTACCAAACGATATGGTTTCTTATTATCTACGTCTTCTTTCTTTTCTACTATATCTAAAAATGATTTCATTTCTTTTGCAACTCTACAAAGTGTTCAGCATCAACTAACACTAAAGGTTTATGTCTATTTCTTTTTATTACTACTAGGGGTTCGTACCCTTTACAATTTTCTGAAGCTTGTTCGTATGCTTTCCATACGTTAACTGCTTCTTGGTTTTTACACTCTACACTGTAGGGGAAGATTTCTCGTGATTGTTTTCCAAGGATTATATCTTCTCCTTGTGAACCCATAGGTCTAGACTCTAAGTCTTCTGCATCTAATCCTAATCCTTCGACTAGAACATTTGCAAACCACTGTTGTAATTTACGACCCTTCGCTTTCGCTGACGATGTCTTCATCTTCTCCACTTGTTTCTTCAGCACTAGTATTTAGTAAAGACTCTACATTAAATGGTTCGGGTTGTGGAATTTGTGCCCATGCAACATTGTCAAACTCCATTGAAGTACCACACCCACAAGTAGGCCCTACTTCTTTAAGATTTGGATTCATAAAATCCAATCTCTTTTGTAATCCTTCTGTTCTGTAATCTATATGTGTTCCATTAACAGAATCAATATGGTCTTGGTGAACTAGAATAATATAATCAGTAAAGTCTAAAGATATGTCTCCGTCTTGAAAAACATCTTCAAAGAAAATATATCTATACCCACCATACTCTTCATTGTAATCTTGTATACCCAATCTTGCATGTGGAATATTTCCTCTACCTTCAATTTCATTAATACTTCTTGGGAGGTGTTCTGCTAATTCTTTTCTAATGTATTCGTGTGCTGTTTCACTTATTGTAATCATAATTTTTTCTCATGTATTAATTCAAATGGTATTATTATATCTTGGTCTTCAGGTACATAGAGTTGATTTATCTCTGAACGATTACAAGTGTCAATCGCATCAAAAATAGTTTCGACCAATGCATCTCCACCTAAGTTAAATGAAGTGTTAAAAATCATAGGCACTTCAGTTCTCTCATAAAAACCTTTTATAAGATTATAATAATTTGGGTTCTGTTCTTCAGTGACAGTTTGTATTCTACATGTTCCGTCTGCATGAACTAGGGAAGGGACATCTTCATATGCCTTTTCTTTTGCTTTGATAGCAAAACTCATCCATGGGGATTCTTCCAACTGCAACATTTCAAAATACTCATGTGCATGTTCTAACATAATAGTTCCTGCAAATGGTCTGTAGGATTCTCTCTTCTTAACTTGATTGACTATCTGTTTTGCTTCTTGATGTCTTGGGTCAAAAATAATAGAACGATTTCCTAATGCACGAGGGCCCCATTCAGATTCACCTTGAAACATTCCAACAATCTGTTGTTCGTCTATGAGTAAATCTAAGACCTCATCTAAATCTCTTATAACACTAGTCCTCATTTTTTTCTCCTACGGTAAATTCACCTTCGTTTATTTTTTCATTTAACCACAATGCAGCTCCGACTGCAGTACCACCGTCATGTGGAACTGGGTCAACAAAGAATTGGTAGTCGGGATATGCTTCTAGGTATTTGTAATTGTTTGTACAGTTTAAAGAGTATCCACCACTTAACACTATGTTCTTAGTGTCGGGATTTCTTTTGATTGCATTGTCTATAATATCACATGTGTTTTCATAAGATGCAATTTCACATTCTTGTGCAACAGTAAATTGATTAAAGACATTCTTTCTTATTCTACCATAACTTGCCATACCCATAACTTTACCAGCCGCACGACCTTCTTCATCAGTACCTAACGCAGCTGATAGATTAGAGAAGTTCATACCACTAGAAGGTAATGAAGTAAAGACAAAATCTACTTCGTCTCCAGTTGCATTATCTACAAGTCTCTCTTCTTTGTCTTCAAAACATGCTGCACAATCCTCATAGTCATTAGGGAATTGATTTCCTAGGTCTGATATGAGTCTATGGTTAGATAGTTTTTGGTGTTGAAGTTTTGCAAGTTTCTCGGGAGAACATTCATAGATAGATTCTATTTCTTGGTATCCTGCATACTCGTCAAAGAAAGGTTGTCCACCTCCACCGTCTTGCACGATTGCAATTGCATTCTCACCCTTTGCATAGAAAGGACTTAATTGATATCCACAATATGCATGGTATAAATGGTGAAAGTCTTTATTAAAATATTCTTTACCTTTCTTATCAGAGAAATGGTTCTGCATAATCTCATTAATAATAGAAGTGTCTGCAGTAAGATTACTTACACCCCAGTTTAAATTATCTTTACCATACTTACCTTGTAGGTCATTCATAAAAGAATGGGTCAATTGTTCTTTAGATAAATCTTCTAGTATATCTTTTGCAGCTGCACGATTCCAAACAAGGGTATCCTTATCAACAGCAAAATTCATATTCCTTCTATCAAAGGTTGCGAAAATAACTGCGTCCCATTCTTCCGAATCTATTTTATGTTCTATACATTCATAGACTGAAAAGTTCTTTGGTTCGGGAGACCAATACTTGTCTCTACGAAACCTTGCTTCGTCATAGACGAACTTCACTTCACCGTCAACTATACCTGCAACCGAAGGGTCGTGAGATATATTAATTCCTAATATTTTCATTTATTGAGTACCTTATCCTTTAAATCTTTGAGTGTAAATAACTCGTAGTCCATTAAATCTTCTAACATCTGTCCTCGTCCATATTTCATACCTGCATACCAACTACAACCGACACATGCAGAAATAAAAACGAAGTGTATTATATATAATTCCATTTTAATCCTTTTTATATTTTTCGTTCTTTGTCCAAAAATTTCTAAATGGATTTTGGAGTTTCCATGTATATTTATTGTTCACATAATAGTGTATAAACATGAGTAGAGTAAACCATACCACACCCGAAAAAATATATTTAAATATCCAGTGTAATAAAGTGTAGGGTAATAATAATATATCCATTATCTGTACTTAGGCCCTTGCAACCAACATACGAGTGCAAATCTTTCACCACTCTCAATAGGAGTGACTCTATGTGAAAACATACTTGGGAAAAATATTGCAGTACCTTTTTGTCTTAATATTTCCTTTGCTTCGGAGGTTTTAATTTCACTTCCATCTACAAAACTTTGTCCAATTGATTCGTCTTTTTCCAATGCATTTTCAAACATACTATCCCAGCCAGGAAATGTTAAATCACAACCAGTATAACTATCCGAATCAGATAACTGAATGGACACGGATACCTTACGGTCAAAAGGCATGGGTCTTGCCAAGAGATGACTGTCTATGTGCCAATCGTAATGGTCTTTAATATCATTATTTTCAATATAAGTATAGTGAGTATATTGTAGAGGTTCACAACGGTGAAAATCAAATCCATAATTTTGCATTGCAATAGTCTGAATTAAACCACTCACTGCATTAACAAGTTCGTTATTAAATTTACTGTCGGGATTTATCCATGAAGTCTTACAGGAACGAATATTATCTATATTTCTACCTCCATCTTTCTCAAAGGTACCACCACCTGAAACCGTAGCTACACCTTCTTCTTGACCAAATCGTTTTTGATATTGTTGTAATGCAGTAATTTTGTTATCGGGTAATGCGTGGGGAACGACAATTACATTATTGATATTATAAATTTGAATTTGTGGGCCTTGTTCCATAATATAAATTCTCCAAGTTTTATTATATGTTTATTTATTGGTTTTGTCTAGAGGGTTTATCCAAAATATTTTAATACTCCTATGAGTAATATACTTAATCCTACTCCATTGAGTAATATTAATGCACGGTCTTTCCATAGTAAACCTACAAGGAGCCAACCGAAGACACCTACCGTGGATAATAATAAATCAATGACTTGGTATTCTGCAACACCAGTGCTTCGCATACACATTGCAAGAATGAGTAATAAAGAAGAACCCCACTTGATATACCAAGCAAGGTTCTCTTTCTGTTGTCTTCTAACAGTCTTATCCATTAGATAATAATGTCGTGTTTGTTAGGATTAATATCTTTATTCCCTTGGAACTTAACAATTTTATTCATAGGGATATCTTCGTCATACGCCCAGACTTGAGGTACACCACCGAAGAAACGGATATCGATACCTAACCCCTCTTTTCTTTTTCCGTTCACTACACGTCCTGTATTAGTGCAGAAACCATCACGAATAGACATGAACTTGTCTATACAATTTGCAAGACCAGTCTTCCAGTCCTTATATTGTTCACTTGCAGTTGCACCCGAAACAGTACCTATGTAAAAAACAAGGTTCACTCTCTCAATATTCTCATAATCTACAGAATCAAAATTCATATCTGCAATAATTCCGAATATCTTTGCAGGAGTAGACGCAGCCACTACCTTATACTTGTCAAATTCCGTATCCTTGACACCTAACTCTGCGAGAATTTTGTCTGAATTCGTCCCATTAGGGAAATGTCTACAACCAACTTTATCCTCATTTAATATTTCTTCCTTACAGAACTGAATCACAAGGTTATATTGGTTAGTCGTCAACTTTTGTGACACATCTAACGCATCCAACTTCTTAGTCGCAATACGACCAATCTCATTCTCTGTATTAGGAACAGGTTTTTGGGACATACTATTACGGACGAGGGTCAATATACCATTCTGAATGTCATTGAGGGACGCTTCACCTCTTGGTTTCTTGTAGAGGTTAAACATTAATCCTAAATGTACACGAATATCCTCTAAAGTTTCCTTAGTAGGTTCAGTTTGAGAGGTAAAAACCTCAAAAATACACTCTGTCGCACCATCTAAGTCAAATTTAGATAGTCTCGTCACTCCATCTAACACATAATAAGTATCGGTTGCAACCACATAGAGTAAAATCGGTGGCACTTCTGCAAATGAGAACTTATTATTGTCAATATCAGTGTAAATATCGTCTCTTGTCGGATTAACACCAACCCTTGCACCTACAACCTTAAGAGTCGCACTTGCACCTTGATTTAAAAAGTAAGGGTCACGAGTAATCTTATCTAAGGGTACTACAATAGCTTCTTTTTGGTTAAATGTAATCCCGTATTCATCAAAATCTCTGAATACATTTGGGTATGAGTCTACAGTACGTTTAGAATTATATTCTTTCAATAATTCATCGGATATGTAGTTATCCTTTTTTAAATCAAATAATAACATTTAATTTCTCCTTGGTCTTTGACCAGTAAAGTTTAAAATTAATTAGAGTGGTTCAGAACTATATTCCTAATACTCTCTAATCGTTAAGTCTATTATACACGATATATGTAAATCCTACAAGGGGTTTTTTACCCCCAAAAAAAATTTCTGTTGGAGTGTTAATTTCCGTTGAGAAATATTCAGGTGGGGGGTTGACTCGTGGCACAAATCTCATAGGAGTCCCGTAGTACTGTTTAGAGCGGCTCAGAGTATTCTCCAAGTCGTCTCACCTGTACCTAACTGAGAGAACCTCATAGGCCGTCTCTAAGCCGGTCGCATTAGTGCTTGACAATCCTATGCACTTTATGGTAAGCTATACTTTACCCACTGTACATATATACAGTAAAATGAGTGGTCTCTCTCACTTCCACTTTGGGGTTCTCCGTGTTTCCAACGCCCGATACTACTTAGAGGTCTGTAAGGTCTTTCTGATTATCGGGTTCTGTCTTCCTTACACTCTTAATACTATTATACACTTAATGGAATCGTTTGTCAACCCCATTAATGATTATTCTTTCGATATCCACTTGACCAATAATCTCTATACCTGTACGAACATACAGTAGTTCCATCGCATTCGTCCAGTTGTCATTGATATTACCAGTGGCCGC
>Ga0181400_1000978_pt1 | contig 12159 bp, 15 predicted proteins | sample 23SPOviralmetaG_FD_130129 | JGI IMG/M metagenome (GOLD analysis project Ga0181400, IMG submission 130129) | Marine viral communities from the oligotrophic San Pedro Time Series (SPOT) site, San Pedro Channel, CA, USA - 23 SPOT_SRF_2011-06-22 | ecosystem: Environmental > Aquatic > Marine > Strait...
CTTTTTTCTTTTTTGGTTCAGATTTCTTTTTTGGTTCAGATTTCTTTTTTGGTTCAGATTTCTTTTTTGGTTCAGATTTCTTTTTTGGTTCAGATTTCTTTTTTGGTTCTTTGATTTTTTTTTCTGGATATTCCACAGAAGGATCATCTATTTTCAAATTTCCTCTTATAAAATCATACCTTATATGACTAGAAGGACTATTTTTACTAATCTCAAGCAAACTTTTTTCTTTTTCACAAATTGACATAAATTCTTGGAATGTTTTTGCTTCTTTATATTTTTCAAATAGTTGACAAGATTCACCATTTCTTTTTTTCTTAGTTCCAATGAACTCTATCTTGACTTCTGGATTCTCTTTCAAGAACTGAAATGGTGAAAACCCAGCAGGTTTTCTTTTTGGTGCCGACTTTTTCTTCTTTTCCATAGCACTCATAATGACCTGATCTTCTTTCAGGTCTTTTTCAGTGAACTCTTTCCCGGAGTAGTTCTTGACAATATGCTTCAATGCCTTCTCTGTCAACCAACCAGTCGTTTCTGCCATCTGTTGAACAGTTGCCATCTCTTTAGATTTAGTGAAAGACTTTGGAGAAGTTAAGGACTTTGGATACGATTTGTGTTCTTTTGAATGCTAAGGCAGACTAGAACTTGAAATACGAATTTTTAAGAATGCAAATTTCAAATTTATTCTGAGAATAAGAAAATTTATAAAAAAAAATTAAGTTTATTTAAACAATAGGAAAACTTGGTTGTAAAGCAATACCACACATACCTGAATCAGATTTATCATAATTTCTAAGAATTCTTATATATCCATTTTCACCCCACTCTGAACTCCAACTATTTTTTACTATCCAATAATCTAAATTATTAGATAAATCATGTCCATATCCTACAATTAATACACCATGATCTAATTGATCACCACAATTATCATCTTGATATATACCTGATTTATAATAATGAAAACTAGATAAATTTGCTTGTATTGCTACAGATATAGGTTGTTTTGAAACTGCTTTTTTAAGTAATAATTCATTATTTGGTACTACATCAGAATAATCTCTAACTTTTACTTTTATTTTACATAAACTAGATTTACAAAAATCTTTTTCTGCTTGATAAGGATAATCATTTTCAGAACATAATCCATTATCTATTACATATTTAAAACCATTATCCATTAATCCACCATTACAACCTTTATTACCATAATTACCACTACAATCTACTAACATTTGTTCTGATAAATTATATAATTTATCATATTTAATTGCCCAGGCACCTTCTATTGAACCTGTTGTAGAAAAAGACCAGCAAGATCCACAATCACCTTGATTTTTAACAATTGTTACAGCATTTTGATCTCTCCAATCAACAGATTCAGGTAATTCTATATCTTCATTATTTATATAACAATTATAGCATTTTGATCTTGGTATAAATTTATGTCCACTACTTTTATATTCAAAATCATATAATTTTAATTTATATGTTAAATTATTATTATTCATTTGAGTTACATAATTATTTACAGATTCATTAAATAATCCTATTGAATATAAAACTAATTTAAATATAGATAACATTTATAATATAATATATATTATAATTTTTATGGAAAATATATTAGTTAAATGTCCTCATTGTTCTAATTTAATTATAATAAATAAAAAAGATTTTAATTGTAAAATATTCAGACATGGTGTTTATAAAAAAGATAATAAACAAATTGATCCACATTTAAATAAAGAAGAATGTGATAGATTATTTAAAGAAAATTTAATTTATGGTTGTGGTAAACCATTTAAATTAATAATAGATTTAGAAGAAAATAAATATTGTGCTGAAAAATGTGATTATATTTAATTATATTTTTTGTAACATTCATTACAATATTTACAATAATTAGGTAAATTATCTATATTCAGAGAACATTTTAAACAATATCTAGAATCTTGAATTCTACCACCAAATTTTAAAACCCACGGTTCAATTATATTATTTTTACAATTGGTTATGTAATGTTTATTAGATCCACATTTTCTACATAAATCATACATTTCACAATATAATTCTGCTGCTTTCATTTTATCTTTATCAGGTAAATTAAATTGTGTAAACATAGAACCTCTAACATTTTCAATACCATATCTATTAATACATTCTAGTGTTTCAATTAATTCTCTGAATGGACCATAATCTGATGTAATATTAGGTACTTGTTCTATAACAGAATATTTTTTAGTCCAATATGAACCTTTATTTATTCTATGCAATTTTATTCTATTTTTTATATTATCTGATTTACCAACATAATATTTGTTATTATCTAATCTTAGTGTATAGATATCAGATTTTATAAAATTTCTACCACATCTAAAAAACCTCTTAATACAATTATACATTATATTAAATAATAAAAATAATCTTTAAATAAAATATTATTGCACAGAGTGGGATTTGAACCCACGAAGCATTACTGCAATAGAACTTGAGTCTATCCCCTTTGACCACTCGGGAATCTGTGCTTTAAAAAATAAATATCCATGACGGGATTCGAACCCGCAACCCCCAGATTAGAAGTCTGGTGCGCTATCCAGTTGCGCCACACGGACAAATAAGGTTTCGCCGGGATTTGAACCCGGATTATCAGGTTCAAAGCCTAGTGTGCTAACCATTACACCACGAAACCAATCTTACTATAAAATAAATTTTACAGTAAGAAATTGACTTTATAAAAAAGTCAAACCCGGAAAGCGAACACTGTAAGTTTATATAGGCAATCAATTATGATTATTTAAGAAATAACAGATGTTCTTGGCCGGGTAAATCTCCTCCTGCTGGGTTCGAACCAGCGACCTATCGGTTAACAGCCGAGCGCTCTGCCAACTGAGCTAAGGAGGAAGTGCTGTATCAGGGACTTGAACCCTGGACCACAAGATTAAAAGTCTTGCGCTCTACCAAACTGAGCTAATACAGCATAAATACCAGGTGTGGGGTTCGAACCCACGCGGACTATGTCCAACCGATCTTAAGTCGGTCACCTTAACCACTCGGTCAACCTGGTATGCTCCATGTGGGACTTGAACCCACGACTTTCAGCTCATAAGACTGACGCTCTAACCAACTGAGCTAATGGAGCATTAATATATATTTATACAAATATATTTTTTATAAAATTTAAACTTATTTTTTATAAAATTTAAACTTATTTTTTATAAAATTTAAACTTATTTTTTATAAAATTTAAACTTATTCTTCTACAATTATATATATTCACATTTTTTTAAGTAATTTAATTATGAATATATATTTTACTATTAACTATTCTTCTACAATTATATATATTCACATTTTTTTAAGTAATTTAATTATGAATATATATTTTTACTATTAACTATTCTTTACAATTATATATATAACCTTTTCTTTAAATAATTAATTATTTAAAATAAATTTAAATAAAATTTAATTCTCTAAATAAATTTGAAATTTGTTTTCATAAATATTCGTATTTCAACATTGTGTTCACTGCAACTTTCTGCAATCTAGAACACTCAAACAAAGATCGTTTATCTGCTATCAATACAAGCAATCAAGCATGACATCTCCTTCTTTCAACGAAGAAAAGAACATGTGGACTGTGTGTCACGAATTGCCCATATCTTCTGAAGATATTGGTCAGTTTGTGGGCGGTAAGGGTATTAATCTCCGCAAACATATCATTCAAAAGTCCAACCATTTCTATTCTAAGACTGAAGGTGCTGCTGAAGGTAGTCCTCCTAGAGTTTCTATCATTCAAAAAGATGACAAAGTATTCGCAGAATGTGAAGCACATTGCGAAGAGTTGCTTGTTATTATGCGTCAGAATCTAGACAAGCACTCTCAAGTATTCAAAGTAAAGAAATCATCTCCAAAGAAACCAACTATCTGTAAGTTGGTGTTCAAGACTAAAAATGTGCCTATTGGTAAGTATATTGGTTATGGTGGCAAAAATTGTAAAGAACTAGCAGAAGAACTCCAAGAACTTGCCAAAAAGAGAAAAGCAACTGAAAGTGCTGAATCATTTAGAGTAAATATTATTGAACCAGATGTATATGATTCAACACCAAAGAAATATTTTGAAATTAAAAATGGTGAAGGTGGATATGATCAGTTCATCTTTGTGACTGCAAAATACAATGGAGACATTCGTGCTCTATTTCAAACAATCAAGAAAAAAATGATAGATAGTGTTATTTCTCTAAATGAAGAGTGTGGATATAATGAAGATTTTCTATGTGGTGGTACAGCAATGATCGCTGAACCAACAGATCAAGATTCACCTGATGACGAAGAAGAAACTTATCAACCACCATCTCCAACACCACCATCACCTTAAATAAAAAACAAATAGACAAAAAAAATAAAAAACAAATAGACAAAAAAAATTAAAAATAAATAGACAAAAAAATAAACTTTTTTTTATAAATTAATATCTATTTTTTATAAATTAATACTCCCTATATTTCTATTTTTATTATAATTTAAATATAAACTATCATATATTCTATTATTACCTTTCATATATGTATAATATGGATAATTATATTCATAATGTTTTTTAGATTCTTCACCATCATCTTCAAATAATGTATCTCTTATTCTAACATCTATTTTATTTAATTCACTATCAGATAATATATACTGATTTTCTAAATTTAACATACTGTAATCACAACAAAATTCTAAATTATTTAATACAATACCAGAAGCATTACTATCTACTATATTATTTATAACTTTACCCCTGCTTTCACTAATAAAACCTGGAAAATTTACACCATCTGATACATATAAATATGAACCATTTTGTTGTTTTATTTCATCATTAACTTTTTTTATTTTATCATTTACATCATCTATATCCATATAATCATATTCATTTGAATACAATATATCTTTTTTATATTTATTTTTAAATAAATTTAATTGTTCTTTAGAATATGGTACATATTTTTTTTGTTTTTCATCATCCATATTTTTTTTAAAATTAATATAATTATTTACATAATTTTCATAACTTTTTTCGTCATATTTTGTATCATTTAGTTCACCTAATACATCTCTAACATATATATCATATAATATATTTTCAGATTGTTCACCAGCATCTTTTTCTCTATTAATAATATCATCATCTACACCATATTGTTTTACTGCCTTTTTTAATACTTTATTCATATCATCATTGTATACATTTAAATGTTTTTGAATTTGTTCATTAATTATACTATCATTTATTATTGGTTGAAATTCTTTATAATTATAACTTTCTAATGTTTGACCTTCTACTATATTTGTCCTTACATTTTGTATAAATAAATAAAAGAAAAATGCTATTATTATATATACTAATATTAAATACATATATTATAATATATAATATTTATTTATGTATTATCTAGACATATTTTATATTTTTTAAATTTTTTATTATTATTACATAAATCTGTTAGATTTATATTTTCACATATACTATTTAAATCTAAATTATCATAACTTGTTAAACCACACAAATTATTCCATCCATCTACTATTGGTCCATCATTATTACATAATAAATATGAAGCATTTATTTCTTCATTTTCATCTAAACTATTAACTTGTAAACTATTACTAGCATTACATATATTTATTCTATTAGTAGATATAATATTTTGTCTATTTGCTTGTTCTTGAGTTAATACCCCATTTTGTATATCATATCTTTGTTGATCTGTTAATCTTGTAAATGATCCAGATCGTTGTTGACATACACCATTTTCATCACAATCTAAAAATGTATTCCATGTATCATCTTCTCTTATATTCATTTGTTGTTTTTTAGAACTTACTTTATACATACCATCTGTAACAGAATCCCATGGATTTTCTTCAGCAGGTTGTACACCACTAGCATTAGGATCACTATCTATATGAAAATTTAAATCATATTGAGTTAATAATTCATCAGCACCATATCTTCTATTTATTTTATCAAAATCATATGCTCCTGTAGCATCTCCTTTACATTTCATATAAGTCATAAATTCATTACCATGATTATGTAGAAATTCATAATTTATATCACCATAAGCACCTACAGCACAACCATCACATATTTTTATACATTTTTTTTGATTTTCACTCCACATATACTCCAATGGACAACATTTTTCTAAATTTACTCTACCAAAATTACCAAATCCTTCTATTATATCTCCATTATTATTTAAATTTGAATAATTATTATTATTATTATTATTATTTATTATTGTATTATTATATTTTAATAATTCACTTGAACTTTGAACACTTAAATCTATATAATATTTATCCATAGTTATAATATATTATATTTAAATTTGATAATTTTATATATTAATTTTAAAATGGAAGATATAACATTTGAACCATCTGAAATATATACACAAGATAAAAAAATTATTGATAAAATTTTAAATGATTTATATGAATATTTATATAATTTAATTAAAAATGATATAAAAAAAAATATAGATATAAATAATAATGAGTAATATATTAAATTTAATAAATATTGTTAATCATTTGAATAATCAAAATAATTTATCTTATATTTTAAATAGAACATTTAATGAACAAGAAAATATTTTAAAACCATGTTCTGCTAGTTTTGTTGATAAATTAGAAAAAGTTATTATAACTAATGAAAATGTAGATAATAATTTATCTTGTGCTATATGTCAAGACAGTTTTAAATTAGGTGAAAAAGTCATTAAATTACCATGTAAAGATCCTCATTTTTTTCATTATGAAGCAAATGATGAAGATTGTGGTGGTATATTACCTTGGTTAAAAGAACATAATTCTTGTCCAATATGTCGTGAAGAATTTCCTATAGAAAAAAATAATGAAATACCTGTACCTGATGAAAATTTTGATGAAGCAACAGATGATGATGAAAATAATGAAGAACAATCCAGAGAACAAATTATTGAAAATATTATTGAAAGAATGATTAATAATATGGATAGACCTATTGAATTACAACCTAGAAGAATGGAATTAAATCTAAATAATGATGAATTAAATTCTGATGATACTTATACACCAATGGATATTGTTAATAGACAAATTAGATTTAATATTTTACCACACCCTATACACTTTAATACTATAAATTTAAGACCACTTAATGTTTTACCTGAAAATTATGATCCTGATTTACAAGAAGCAATTAGAAGATCTTTAGAAGATTAGTTTATTTTAAGATTATTATTTATAATATATTTTAAATGAATATTCAAAATATTTCTTCTTTACCTCCATATTTAAGTTCATTTATTAATTCAAATCATGAACAATTAAATGATATTTATATGAAATCAAGAGAAGATGTTGGACCTGGTATTTTATCTTTTAAAGTGTCTGGTTCAAATAATAGAGTAGATGTTAAATATATGCCTGAACAAGAACTTTTAGAATCTATTTCTATAGAAATGTGGGAAGGTTTAAAAAGACAAGCATTATCTAATGGAGATAAAAAAATATATTTAATTGAAGATATTGAAAAATCTTCTATGTTTATTGTATATATTTAAATGTTAAAATGGATTATTTCTATATCTTTAATTATAATATTATTAATTTTTTTGATATATAAAAATGAATCCAAATTTTCATCCTGTATTTATGACCCTAAAACAAATATATCATATGTTTATGTTGATACTAAAAATATTATAAAAAATATTCAAGATTCACTTAATAAACAAGATAATGTTTATTATATTAATAATGGTACTTTATATTATAATAATAAATTAATTAAAAAATTATTAGGATGTAGTAAAGAATATATTCAATTTATGAATAAAAAATATAATGTTCAATTATTGAGTTAATTCAATTTCTTTAGATTTTTCTTTATATTTATTTATACCTGATATTAAATCATTTATAGTTCCTTTATTTACAATTGTTATATTTAATTGTTGAGATATTATATGTACTATATCAAAATCTGTATTAGTTTTATTTGATATATTTTTTAACATTCTATACATTTCTGTATTATATTTTTCATAAATTATTTTTTTTAATTTTTTAATATCTAATTTTAAATTATCTATTAATATTTTATTTTGATTTGAATTATTTTCTAAATCACTAATTTTTTGGATATATCCATTATTTTCATTTACAATTTTATCATAATCATTTAATTTAACATATAAACTTTGTATTTTATTATTTAATTGTAATATTTCTTCATTTAAATTTTGAATAACTTTATTTGTTTCATCAAATCCATGTCTTTTATTTGTAATATTTAACATATTATCATTTATTAATAATTCATTTGGTTTTATTTGTTGTGATTGATTAAATGATTTTTGAATACCTTGTCTTGCTATATCTGTTGACATTAAATTATTATAATGATTATTCATTATAAGATTATAAAATTAATATAAAAAAATATAATTATAAAAACTTACTTTAATGATTTTCTTGATTTTTTAGATTTCTTTCTAAACATTTTTTTAGATAATGATTTTTTTTTATAAACTTTTTTATTAGATCTTGATCTTGATTTTTTTGATCTTGATATCATTCTTGTTTTATTAGATTTTTTTAATTTACGAGATTTCTTTTTTTTTCTTTTACCACCACCACTTAATAAAGGTGAATAATTTAAACTAGATTGATCTAATGGTGGATGAAATTGACCAGCAACATATTCAGATGTGTATGGAGCACCTCCTATATTTTCTAAAGTTAAATGTCCTGGGGATCCTATTGTATCTGCCGCACATACATACATTAATATATAATATATTTAGATTTTTATTTTATATTTATTAAAATTTTATTAAATAAATTTTTATTTTTTATTTATTAAATTTAATGGATTACTTAATTTATCATCCATAAATTTTCCACCACCTCCATATACTATTTGTGCTCTCCCTCCAGCAGATATAAAACCACTTGGCATTACATTAAATCCATATTTAGCATTTTCTTGTCTTAAATTACAAGCATCCCATTTTTTATTCTCATTTGTTTCACAAATTTGTACTGGATAATAAATTCTGTCATTATTATAATCTGTATTATTCATTATTTATACATATATATTAGATTTTTATTTTGAAATTTTATGTTTAAATAATTCATTATTATTTTTATCAAAATAATATATTTCTAAACTTTTAGGTTTCATATCAAACATACAATATCCTAATTTTGTATTTTCATGTAATAATTTACATCCTCTTTTTTTATTTATATATTCTGGATGTACATATTCTTCTTCTTCATAATACTCTTTAGCACCAGCACCATTAACTACTTGTATTATATCTTTATTTTTTATTTTCATTTTAATACATGCTTGTAAATGATCATGTCCTGAACATACTAAATCTATACCATTTTTTATAATATTTTTTAAATAAGTTTCTAAAGGTTTTTCCATATTACCATGTTCCCCTGGAGACATTAATGGATGATGACACATTAATATTTTCCATGGTTCTTTAGATTCTCTTATTTTTTTAGAAATTATTCTAGATTGTTCTTTCATTAATTTTTTATTCATATTTTCTAAATTACTATCTATAACAAATACTTTAAATAAATCACTTTTACCAAAATCATAAAAATGATATGGTAGAATAAATTTCATATCTTTTTTTATAGATTGTTCTGAATAATCAAATTGAGCATTATGTCCATTTGGATGATGTATACAATGATTACCTAAACAACCAAAAAATTTTATATCATTTGGTATATATTTATAAGGTATCTCAAATGCTGTTTTAAATTGTAGATCATTTTTATCTGAACATCCATTTTCATAAAAATTATCACCACCTAATAATACAAATTTTATATCTTTATTTTTAACTAATTCAGATAAACTTTTACCTACTAATCTTTGATTACTATCACCTGTGCCTGTATCTGCTATAAACGCACATTTCATATAATATAAATTATATTTTAAAAATAATTATAAAAAAAATAATAATTATAAATATTTAAAAGTAAATCAATATAATTAAATATATAAAATGGTAGGTATTGGTATTGATTTAGGTACAACTTATTCTGCTGTTGGTATTTGGAAAGATAATCGTTGTGAAATTATTGCTAATACTCAGGGTAATAGAACTACCCCATCACATGTAGCATTCACTGATCAAGAAAGAATTATTGGTGATTCTGCTAAAAATCAAGCAAATGCTAATCCTGAAAATTCTATTTATGATGCTAAAAGATTAATCGGTAGAGAATTTAATGATCCTGTTGTTCAATCTGAAATGAAATTATTCCCTTTTAAAATTATTAATAATAATAATAAACCTGAAATTCAAGTAAAATATAAAGGTGAAGATAAACAATTTAAACCTGAAGAAATCTCTTCAATGGTTTTATCTTATATGAAAGAACAAGCAGAAAATTATTTAGGTGAGACTATAACTGATGCTGTTATCACTGTTCCAGCATATTTTAACGATTCACAAAGACAAGCAACCAAAGATGCTGGTCAAATTGCTGGATTAAATGTTCTTAGAATTATTAATGAACCTACTGCTGCTGCTATAGCATATGGTCTTGATAATAAAGAAGGTGGAGAACAAAATGTATTAATTTTTGATATGGGTGGTGGTACTTTTGATGTTAGTATATTAACTATAGAAGATGGTATCTTTGAAGTTAAAGCAACTGCTGGAGATACTCATCTTGGTGGTGAAGACTTTGATAACATTCTTGTTCAATACTTCGCACAAGAATTCAAGAGAAAAAATAAACTTGATTTATTAGAATCTAAAAAAGCAGTTAGACGTTTAAAGACTGCTTGCGAACGTGCTAAAAGAACATTATCTTCTGCTACAACTGCTTCTATTGAACTCGATTCATTATATGAAGGTATAGATTTTTTTACTAATATTTCTAGAGCAAAGTTTGAATCACTTTGTATGCATTTATTTCAAAAAGCAATGGATCCTGTCCAAAAATGTCTAAGAGATTCTAAAATTTCTAAAAATGATATTCATGAAATTGTTCTAGTAGGTGGATCTACTCGCATCCCTAAAGTCCAAGAACTTCTATCAAGCGCATTTAATGGTAAAAAATTATGTAATTCTATTAATCCAGATGAAGCAGTTGCATATGGTGCTGCTGTTCAAGCACATATTCTAACTAAAGGTAATTCTGGTGAACCAGATAAAACAAGTGATTTACTTTTATTAGATGTTGCTCCTCTATCATTAGGTTTAGAAACTGCTGGTGGTGTTATGACTAAAATTATTGAAAGAAATACTACTATTCCTACTAAAAAGTCTCAAACATTTTCTACATATGAAGATAATCAACCAGGTGTTAATATCCAAGTATTTGAAGGTGAACGTGCTATGACTAAAGATTGTAATTTATTAGGTAATTTTCATTTAGATGGTATCCCACCAGCACCTAGAGGTGTTCCACAAGTTGAAGTATCTTTTGATATTGATGCTAATGGTATTATGAATGTCACTGCTGTTGAAAAAGGTACAGGTAAATCCAAAGATATTACTATTAAAAATGATAGTAATAGATTATCACAAGATGATATTGATAGAATGGTAAAAGAAGCAGAAAAATTTAAAGCAGAAGATGAACAAGTAAAACTTAAACTTGAATCTATTAATAATTTTGAAGCATTATTATATCAAACTAAATCTTCTCTAGAAAATAAAGAATTATCTGATAAACTATCTGAAGAAGATAAACAAACTATTACAGATTTAGTTAAAAGTTCTGAAGAATGGTTTGATCTTAATAGGGATTCTTGTTCAAAAGAAGAAATAGATACAAAACATGAAGAACTTAAATCTTCTGTTATGCCTATTATGAGTAAATTATATCCACAAGGACCTGGTCAAGAAGGTGTGCCTAGTACTAGTATGCCTCCATCAGATGAAGTCCCTCAAGGACCTACTATAGATGAGGTTGATTAAATTTGAAAATATTTAAAATATAATTTTATATTTATTAATTATAATTATAAATGGATTTACATATAAATGATACTTGTAGAGAAGAAATTATAAATGATATTAATAATGCTGGAGATAATAATAATAATGTATACAGTTCAGA
>Ga0181400_1000988_pt1 | contig 12095 bp, 18 predicted proteins | sample 23SPOviralmetaG_FD_130129 | JGI IMG/M metagenome (GOLD analysis project Ga0181400, IMG submission 130129) | Marine viral communities from the oligotrophic San Pedro Time Series (SPOT) site, San Pedro Channel, CA, USA - 23 SPOT_SRF_2011-06-22 | ecosystem: Environmental > Aquatic > Marine > Strait...
AGGATACTAGTGTTGCCTGTACTAACCGCCAGTAGGCTCCACGGCTTACCACGTGCGCGTTCTGCGTTACTGCCTCCCGACATACGATTACGTTGCTTACCACTAGAGATTTGGTAGATGAGGTTAGACAGGTCTTCCCCCTTGGCATTGGTCATCTCATCTAGGTACAGAGGTAGGTTATGGTACACCTCACCACGGTTCATACGTGACGCTTGCGAGTCATTCTCTGATAGCACCATGCCTTCTGGCTCTGCCCATACTGATGCCCCCACGAACATAGCTGTAGTCTTACCTACGCCAGAGTCCTTACTATGAATGTGGAACCCTGCACAAGCGATAGGGGAGAACTCCATAAGCGGAGACCCAAACGCTGTACCTACTATGTACTGGTGCATTTCAAAGCCATCTTTGTTATAGAAGTTAGCCATGTCCTTCCACTCATCTAACGTCCCCTTTGGCTCGAACAGGTGCATCAGTCCGACAGTGGTCGTAGAGGGAGGGTTGAACTTAGTCTCTGTTGCGGTCAGTTCTTGGTTACCTAGTACAAACGCATCATAGTTATCGTCTGTCCAACCGAACTGTCTACGGGCGGCATCGGCTGTACTGTTAGCCTGTAGCTCATTAACCCATGTGGTAGTGTAATTCATAAGGTCATCCATCTTAGTTACAGCTACACCTTGCATTGCCATCTGCTTACGGAACTCTTCACGAGATGTAACTGAGGTTAGGGGTACAGTGAACTCACGCACACCATCACGAGGGAGGTGTAAACGCATTACCACAGCCTCTCCTATCTCATCATCTAGGATACGTTTCACTACGTACAAGTCGTTGTGGTATATAGGGGTCTCGTCCATATCCCCATCTTCATTACGACTGCGTATGTACACACCACCGTTCTGCCCTCGGAAGTATGGCTTAGGGTATTCAGGTATGGTGTACGTACTGGTTGGGCTGTTAGGTAAGTGTAGAGCCGGAGCTTCTACCACGTTATCCGATGGCGCGGCGCGGAGTACTTTGTTGCCTAGTGTGATAGGGGATTTAACTTTCCCCCAGTTTGGGCAGTCGCCACATACGTCAGGGTTGAACTCATCAAAAGACGTACATAGGTATGGCCCTTTAATACCATCCATCTTAGCCGCAGTGTCTTCTGGGTTATACCCTTCGTGATTCTTGGATATGTTACGTGCCGCTGATTCTGAATCCGAACAGAACTTGGCTATGGATAACCCTGCACGCCACATAGGTTCGCTACAGTTCTCTTGGTCTTTCCATATAGTCTTTAACTGCTCACACCCTCTACCTTCCATAGTCTTAACTATGATGTCTTTAAAGGAGGATTCGGTGTTACCCATAAGGGTCTGCATAACTGCGTTAGCCCCGCCACTAGCACGTGTTGGTGCGAGTATCACAGGGCCGCCAACTAACTCAGAGAACTTATCGAAGTCTATGGGGTCAGGAGTACTAGCCGCAAAGTAGTCTACAGGGCAGGGTGGGTTCGTCTTATGGTTACGCGTTTTAGGTACACGTAGTACCCGTGCCGCGTCTGCTGTAACCGAGGGATCTGCAAGTAGCCCGTGTACAACACACTGCTTCTTGAGGCGCTCTGCTACCGGCAACCATTCGTCTAAAGTTACTACGTCAGTCAGGAACCAATAAGCATGTACGCCTCGGCCTGAATTGACTAGCATGGGTCTTGGTAGCTTCTGAGCTACACAAAAATTGTTTAGTGCGTCGAGTGCCTCTGCTTGGTCTGGGTATTCTTTCCCTTCACCACAATCTAAATCGAGGAAGAACGACTTCAGGTGTTTCACATTATCTACTTTCCGCGAGTTTGATTCTTTAAATGTGCTTAATGCAAAATAAGAATCGAAACCATCTTTGTCATACTTACGCGCCGCGTCAGCTAGATGCCCTATAGAATCATAGAACTTCTGTATCCGGCGGCTATCTGTAGTGCGACTTGCGAATAAGCAGTAATTCCCTTCGTTCCCCAACGTCTTTCTAAGAAATACTTCTACATTCATAACCTTTACCTAATTCCGAGAGTCGCCACAGCAGGGGCACCGAAGTGCCCTTTTCAGAATATATCCTAGCTGTGGGATTAGTTTACTAAGAGACTAACTTAGTCGTCCCATTCATCGACGATTGATGCAAGGTCAGCATCATCTTTTGGTGCGGGAGCCGATTTCTTTACTACCTTCTTAGGCTCAGAGACTTTCTTTGGTTCGTCCTCAAAGATGTCATCACTTACTGCTTCTTGTGGAGCAGCTTTGGGAGTTTGCACTTCAAATGGGTTTTCGTCAACCTCTAATTCAAAGCCGTCAACAACATCGAACGGTGAAGCCGCAGATTGTGGCTCTTGGTACTTGATAACCTGTACTGCTTTAAGGCGTAGTGATACACCATTGTCACGCATGTTGTAAGGTACAAACACAACTGCGATGTTACCAACACTACCAGTGGTGAGCTTAAAGTCCTCAGGAAGTTCTTTGCTCTTGGCATCGTACTGCTTAGGTTTAGCGGTAGCATCTTTACCATACGCACCTTTGAGTACAGCTTTACCTACGTACTTGCCATCATCATCTTTCTTGAATGGCATCTCTAACTTCTCAGGCCACGACTTCTCTTTACGTTCTGCGTACGCAGTAGCCATAGCTTTGTACAGTGCCTTGGCTTGGTCTTTATCCATACGGAACTGTGTCTCATACTTCGCGCCATCTTCAAACGCATCACATGGAACGCTCTTGTTCTCAGCGTTATCGAATCGGTAGCACTGGTTTACACGTGGGTAAAGGATTTCTACGTTGCTTACTAAATGTGTCATATCAATTTTCCTATATATTAATTTGCGTCAAATTCAAATCCATCTACTTCATCAAAAGGGGAAGTTACTTGAGCTACGGTATACTCGTCTGTCTGTATAGCCGCAACTGTGTCGGAGTGTGAGATCATCTGATCTGCTACGTCCAACTCTTCCTCGTTCAATGAACGAATAGGTTTGAAAAAGAGTTTAGGTACTGCACTTTCTTCATCAAGATATACTCTGGTAACAATGCCTGTAGTGTTCGAGCCACGTGCGGATAGAAACTTCACGTACTCTTGCAGTGGCATGTTGCCATTACTCCCTCTACCGTATATCGAAGTAGCGGGTATCTGTAGTCTATAAACTACACTTGGGTCTTCTGTAAGTGTCACAGCAAGTCTCTGTGAGAACCTACACGCTCTACCACCAAAAGAACCTGAACCTCTAACATTCTGAGGGCAGTCCATACATCTGGAGGATTGCTTCTGGTCATCAGGTATGTCCGATGAAGGACGCTGTGTATCTCCTGACCAACAGATTGGAGCCTTTGCTACATTGGGATCGAATGACTCCGAGTAATAATACCTAGCTACAGGCGCGGCATTTACAATAACTACATCTATTGAGTCCTTAGCCTGTGATGCTACGTCACCGTCGATGGTTCTTATCTCTCCACCACGTAGGGCGATTCGGCGTTTCATTACACATCATCCGATGGATCAGATGACCAACCCAAGGCACTATCGTCTACTGCCATTACATCTTCTGGGGTGCCAGTCAAAGCCGCGTCTAGTGCGTCTAGGTTAAAGCGGTATGTGCTACCTACCTTTATATAAGTACTGGCAGGGATCTCCCCCTTACGAATCCAAGATCGGGCGGTTGATATTGAAATACTGAAGTACTTGGCAACCCCCTCGATTGATACATATTTCTTTTCCATTATTTCTTCCTTACTGATATTACGTATTCTGAATTTACATTAAGACCTTTAGGTAGTAGGTCAGGGTTCTCTTCCAGAAACTGCTTTACGTGTGTCTGGTTCAGTCGTTTATCGAACAGCTCTAACGCTTCGTGTTCCAAAACAAACTTATACATGGAGTCCCAATCATTAGTCCAGTACCTCGTCTTAGCAGATCGGTAGAACAAACCTGCTCCGGTCTTAACACTATCTACACCGTGTTCCTTACAGTATTCGAGCAAAGCCTTCTTGACTTTATCCATCTGCTCTACCAACTTCCCGTCTTCCTCTTTGAACTTAGCTGACAATTCCGAACGCCTATCTTTTATCTTTAGATACACCTCCGTCAGCTTCTCTGCGTTGCTCATCATAACCTCCGTTCGTGGTGAGTCGTACACTTTATTAGCTATTCATTAGCTAGTCAAGTATTTCTTTGTATAGATCAATCATCTTTGTGTGAACGTCTATTCTGTTATCTAATAGAGCGTAAACGCGTTTCTCTGCGTGACTACCCGCTAGCTGTACGATCGTACACTTCTGATCCTGTCCTGATCTATGCACACGTGCGTTAGCTTGCGCGTAGGTTTCTAGGGAACTTGTTGGCCCCCACCACACTACTGTGTTCGCCGCAGTTAGGGTCACACCATGCGCCGCAGACTGAGGCTGAATGACTAGCACCTGAGGATCGTCGCTCTCTTGGAACCTTTTAAATATCTCGGTGCGCTTGGGTGCAGATACGTCACCACGTATTACCTCGGTGGTTATCTTGTCCTTACGTAGTTTCTCTGTCAGCATGTCGATGGTGTGCTTGAACGGTACGAACACTAATACCTTCTTACTAGACTCATCAATTACCTCACGTAGTACCTTGTATCTGTGCTTGATGTCGAACTCTAACGAATCTCCTAGGTCGGTGTACACAGCACCCGCAGATATTTGTAGTAGCTTATTCATATTGACTGCCGCGTTAGCCGCAGTGATCTGTTCCCCCGCCGCCTCCATGACCATCTTACTCTTCAACTCTTTGTAGTACTTCTTCTGCTGCCGAGTAAGTTCTACCTCACGCCGTACGTATACCATGTCTGGTAGGTCTAGACACTCATCCTTCGTGAAACGTATCGCAGGTTGTAGTACGTTATACACTGTGTCCGTAGCATCCTCCTTAGGCACCCACTTAAAGTTAGTTACCTTACGCATTACTTGGTCTCGGAAAGAACCAAAGAACCTTGGCACTGCTGTTGGGTTTACTAGCTTGGCGATGCCATACGCATCGGTGGGGCTCTGTGCGGCAGGTGTACCAGTCATCATCCATAGCCACGTGCTAGGTTTGAGTATTCTATTTAGGGTCTTCCACCTAGTAGTCTGTGGGTTCTTATAGTGGGTAGCCTCATCAATAATGATTAGGTCAAACCCCCCATCAGCAATAGCTTCTTCTACAATAGCTACACCATCGTAGTTGATGATGACAAACTCAGCGTCCCCTTGGATTATAGCTTTACGTTTATCCTTCGCGCCGTACGCCACCTCAACCGATCGGTGCATAGCAAAGCTAAACAAGTCGTTACGCCATGCCGCGTCCATAATAGATAGAGGACATATAACCAGAACACGTTTGACTAGGCCCATGTTCATTAAGTAATCAGCCGCCCATATAGAGCTTGCCGTCTTGCCTGTACCCTGCTCGTTAAAGCAGAATGCTTTCTTATTCAGTGTCAGGAAAGCCGCTGTAGCTTTCTGGTGATCGAAGGGGTGATACTTACCTGTCCAATCGTAGGTAGATAGTATAGGCGAGGGCACGTTTATATTTAGGTTACGTAGTACCTGTGTTTCTTCTAGCCCCCAACTAACTAGCACCTTGTTGTTACCTAGGTCTTTACTCTTGGGTATTACCGTTGTCACTTGCGAAGGGTTACGTAGTTTAAGTAGTAACGCCTTGTTATCAATTATCTGCATTTAATCGCTCCGATACGAAATAGCACGAAGTGGGTGTCCACAACGCGCTTTGAATTTGGTGGCCCCCTTCGCTCCGGCGAGGCTAACTCCGACATATGCAAGGTATCAACTAAACCTTAGGTGAGCTAATGCGATTTTTACGGTTGGTGTTGCCACCGGCCCCAGAGGATACAAAGGCATACCGCTTTGTTTAATGACGCATCACACTAAGCGTCCACTACACATCGACCTACACTTATTTCTTCTTGGTCTTACCGTTACGCGCACGGTTCTTACTTGAACACTCCACGTACACTCCATCCTTATTACTACCACCCTTTGCTAACGCCTTACGGTGGCTCAAGTCTTTACCCTTGCGCTTCTCATACCCCTTGGTCTTGTCGAACGCTCGTCTTGCACGCTGTCTTTCCATACGTGCTTCGTGCGCCGGACTACCACAGGGGGGATTGATTTGTTTTTTACGATCAGCTTTATTCTTATATGGCATTAGTTTCTACCGTTGTGTACACATTCAGTTACGATGCAGTGCCTACGACATAGCCCACTTTGATTGGCATTCCATACATCATTCTCGAATGCCTTCTCCATACGCTTGTAGTCACCTAACCACTTTGCCCATAGCTTCGGAGCATCTTCTTTCTTATACTCATCCTTTATAAGCTCTTCACACACTACGAACAACAGGCCACCCTTAACGGTTTCTACTTCTGGGAAGTGTTTAAAGGTAGCTAATGCCATCAATTCTAACTGACCTTTGTCTGCGTATCTAGTGTTCTTGCTTGTTTTGTAGTCAATAACGTACGCAGTCTTCTCTTCCCTGTTGAGGATAACTAAGTCAGCGATGCCTCTATACCACACATCATCTGCCTTGAACCCGCACGCTTCTAGGTCTTCGGTAAGTCCCATTTCATACTCACATAGGAACTCACCCTTGAACCTCATAAGGCTATCTAGAACGGGTTTCACATAGTCAAACTTGGCAGGGATGGGGGTACCATCACGTATGTATTCTTCTGCCGCCAAGTGTACGGCAGTGCCGTACAACATAGCTTCGGTCTCCGGTTCTTTAAAGTCCTTGGACACCTTCAGGTGGTAGAACTTCTTGGGGCACTGCTCAAAAGATTTGATCCTTGAGAATGACCATGGGGATACCTTACTCATAGTAACTCCATCACAAGTTTTTGTAGTGCGATAAACACTGCTACTAGAACGCTACCGACTATAAAGCCCCCACCGAATACGCATACCAACTCCACTACTCTATTTGACATCAGTCGAAAGCTCCTCCATTTTCTCCGCACACAATTTAAGTTGTTCCATAACCTCCAACAGTTCATCGTAGTCCAAAGCCACACCACCGATAGAGTTCTCCTCGCCACCTTCATCATACCCTTGCTCCACTAATGTTAGTAACTCATCGCCCCTACCTACCAGTATCACCTTAGTCCAACCAACACGAGTGTCTACGGCTTGGGCAACACGTTTGGGAGTAACTCCGGCCTTCAAGTCTCTCTCGGTCTGCCGAAAGTCGTCCATCGAAATAACTTTATCATCACTCATCCTGCTTCTCCGTATGATTTACCAATACCCGACTCACAAGTGATGGGTAGCCCATCAGCCCATGCGGGGGTCGTATTCATGCACGCTTCGATGTACTCACGCGCCTCATCTACTTCGCTTTCCTTTACACAGCATACCACGGAATCGTGTACTGTCAGTGCAATCTTATACTTTCTAGCGATGTCTAGCATCTGCTCACCCATAATACATCTGGCAATAGCTTGGCATATGTTCTCCACCACCTTACCACCATAGATACGTGTGCGCCCACGCCTAGTCATGTAGCTAAACTCTGGCCCACGCTCACCTTGCTCAAAGTCTAGGTCGGCGTACTTCATCCACAGTCCTGACGGTAACTTGATACCCGCTGTTTTCCTGTGTGACTTACACTGTACTATGTTGTTAGCGCCATACGTAAAGTCGTCTCCACGCGACATGCTAACCAACATATGTTGTGACGAGCGCCATAGCTGTGCGATCTTCCAGTTAGCATCACGATAGATTTGTACTACCCTTTTAGCTTCGGCGGGTTCCATAGTAGTGCCAAAGGTCTTCAACTGTTCAGCGAATCGCACTGCGCCCATACCGTATCCTGCACCTAGAATGGTAGTCTTACCTACGAACCTCTGCTCAGCAGTTACCTCACTCTCGGGTATGTCATAGATACGTGCCGCCATCTTTATATACACATCTTCTTCATTGGCAAACGCTTGTACTAGATCGTCCTGCCCTGCCAACCATGCAAGTACACGCGCTTCGATCTGAGACGAGTCACAGTCAATCAGTACGTACCCCTCCGGTGCGATGATACTCTTCTTCAATACCTTACCATTCACACCACGACTCGGTAGGTTTTGAATGTTAATCTTATCATCGCCTCCCCACCTACCAGTGTGCGCGGCGTAGTACCTAACAGGTACCGGCAGTAATCCCCGCTTAGCTATACCTATAAACCTCTCCGTACGTGTCTCTTCGAGAGAGCTTTTCGTACCTAGTCTTGATGTCACTAGTGCTTGCACGCGTGGGTTTTCGTGGTCTTGCAGTGCCTTGAACGCTTCGTCAGACTTGGCAAACGCGTACGTCTGCTTACCTGTAGTAAGGCTAGTCTTCATCGGCGGTTCAACGCCTTCAGCTTCTAACAGCTTGGCGAACTTAGGGTTACTCATAAGGTCTGTCTTGGTAACGCCAGATGATTCTATAAGGTCTAACTTTCTCTGCTTCACGTTACCCAAATGCGTTTCCAGTAGTGGTAGGTCTAGCTCGAGTACGGGGTCGATAAACATACGTAACGTCATGTCGATGATACGCATTTCCTTTTTGGGAAACCCCTTACCCATCTTGGAAAATAACATATATGTTAGTTCCACATCGTTGATGCAGTAATCGCCGTAGCTGTCTAGCTGTTCATCAGAGAAGTCTACTCGTCGTATTCCCATTGCGTCGAGGACTTCTGTCCCTTTCTGTCCGATACCGTATCGTGTAGCCAACGCCGCGAGACTTCCACCCACCTCAACACCATGTAAAGCGCGAGCGATGCACAGAGTATCAGCCCAGATACGAGGACGGATATTGAAAAGCCAACTGAGTATAGCGCCGTCAAACATAGTATTGTGAGCCAATACCATACTGTTTTCCCAATCGAACGTATGTAAGTAATCATGTAACTCCTCATGTGTGCCCGATGCCCACTCTGTATCCCCATTGTTTACCTTGATACCTACACCCACTATCTCGAAGCGAGGGTCGCGGATGTAGTTCTCAAGAGTTATCTTACGTAGCGAGAAGTCTTTGTCATAGTACGTCTCGAAGTCCAACGTAATTAAGTCCATTACTCCTCCCACAAAACATCAATAAGCGTGTTCAGGTACCACTGCGCTTTTCGCAGATCCTCCACCCCATTCTTATCTTCATACCTCCAAACGTATTTCTGTACGTTACCCTTCAGGTAGCCCGTATATGATTCGGTAGACATAGAGGCTCTGATAGCTTCTATACACTCAATACTTCCGGCGTTGTAGTGCGAAGGATTCTCTACCATGCACTCTTCCTGCCCCATCAGGGACTCCTCATCGACCGAGGGGTATTCTAAATAATCTTTCCTAAACTCGGTTTCCACAGGTTGCTCAAAGTAATCTTCATACTTGCCTACGATGGCAGGGTGCTTCTTACGTAACGCGTCCCACTGTTCGGGGGTAGTGTCGTTTATACCCATAACTATACCTCTATAAGTTTGTTACCCACTGCGTGACACCTCGTGCGCGTTCAGATCGCATGTAGTCAAGCATGTAGGTGTTTGGTTTTTCATCGGTGTCGAACTCGATGTCTTGTAGCCGAGCTTGTTCCCTGCGGATAGTGACCTCGATAGGTTCAAGCTCCACTTCCATTACAGGCTTTGATGGTATTAGGAACCCCATCAGAACATTTCCATTTGGTCGGGGTCTATATATGTACCAGTGAGAATCTGTGCTACGTACTCCACGTTCTTCTCATTGATTACCAGAGATATACCACCGCTGTTTGCTATCTCTTTGAGATTCATTTCCTGTAAAGCTGTTGGTGTATTCTTACCTGCCTTACACTCTATCCCAAAGAAGTTACCGTCATAGCACCCAACCACGTCAGGTACTCCAGACTTACCATACCCACCAGTGGCGGGGAAAAAGTAGTATGCGTTAAGAGCCTTTAGTTGCTCCACCACTTTCTTTTTTACTTTTGCTTCCGGTGTCATCGCCATGCTTGCCGTCCTCTTTGATACCAGTGACCGACTTCTTGCCGAAGATACGGTCGAAGTTGTCGTTGAATTTCTGAGTGTCGGTGGGTCGGGCAGTGCTACCCTTCCCACCATGCGTACGTCCTCTCACTAGTTACACCTCGTTGTGCCCCATGAGTCAGTCTTACACACAGTACCGTTACTGTATCGTGTAGTGCCCCATGCGTCAGTTTTAGATGTAGTACCATCGTTGAAGCGTGTAGTACCCCATGCGTCAGTCTTCCAACTAGTACCATCGCTACCACGTGTAGTGCCCCATGCGTCAGTCTTGTAACGAGTTCCTGTACGACTGTCACGCGTAGTGCCCCATGAATCCGTAACCAACGTACCAGAGTTACCATCGTGACACGTATACTTGCTGTTGCCCCAACTGTCCGTCTTCATACTACAGGCGGCACTTGAGAATGGCGACCAGAACGCTAGCACTACCACAACAATAACAGCTAGCACGTGCCAACGTGTTGCTACACCCACAGTTTCCCCCATGTAACGCTTCACGCTACTCCACTTAGAACTAAGCTCAGCTTCTGTCAGCAGTCTATCGGCTGTTTTATGGGCTTCCTTTATCTTATCTTGAATCTCATTCTTGTCCATCTATCTCGTCCTCAAAGGTAAATACTTCATCAATAGCGTTCCAAATCTCACGCTCTATATCCCCCTCTAACTGCGCACGTGTGGGGGTATCCGTATGTTTGTGCGCTTTCATATACCCATAGTGTATACCTGCCTCAATCGCAGAGACCAACACCTTATAGGTTTTTACTTTCACGATTAGCCCTCCGTTGCAGTATACGCCTACGTACTATACGCCTACGATTCCATGCGCGTGTCTCTTCCCTCTTATACATCACTGCATGTACCACTAAGAAGGTTACAAAAAACAGAATCAACGCGATTATAAAACCATCTAATGCACTCATACCATTCTCCTATTTATATATCCAAAACGTATTGTCGTCGATACGCCTACCAAACCCATCTAGGGTGGTGTCGTTGCATACCCGCAGTACAGCTAACTTTTCTTGCACGCCCTGCGGTAAGTCTTCCAGATCATACACACCCTGTAGTGAGTCGTCAATTCCAAACGTACCTAAAGTTATCACCTCGTATTGCCCAGTATCACCACGTAGTGAAACGCGATAGAGTACGTGGGCTTCGAGTTCCTCAGTCAGCGACATAGAATACCCTGTTGCTTGGGTCTTTGTACCCAATAGACGGCTGATAGTCTCCACCTTGCAGTACCGCCAACACGTCTATCCTATCCTTCACGTCTTGGGGTACACACTCAGTGGCAAACTCCTGTATGACATCATCGGCGTACACGCCATACGCCATGCAGTTGGTTCGGCTGTACCACTTGTCCTCACTGTACCTGTACCAGAACGTAGTATTCTGTTCTTCGATAGCCCTGAACTTATCATGCGCCTCAGTAATACCTATTAGGGTAGCTTCCACATCTGGACTAAGAGTTACCCCTTGATCTCTCAACATCATTAGTTGGTTAAAGCAAGGGTTATCTATTAGTGCGGTACTATCGTTAGCTACCCTCCTCAACCCTAACTTATGCGCTTCGCTATTACGCGTTTCACAGAGTCTATGGCGTACGTTATTCTTTTGGTCGCATGCTTCCTCAAATGTAGCTACCATTACCTCATTAGCACATAAAGGTATCAGGTACTTCTTCGCGTTGCGTATAGCTACTGCGGGGTTGGTAGACTTCTTCCTGTAATAGTCTCTGCTACCCTGCGAGTACTGTCCGTTCTCTATAAGCCTAGAATCTATAGTGTAGTACCTTTTAGTCTCACCCCTGTGGGTCACTTCGCCAACAGTTACCGAACCCATGGCGAATATATCATTAGGGTGATACACATAAAGCCTGTCACTGTACTTTTTGAAGCCTACCTTACATCGTAGGGCTTTACATACATCAGCGACAAACTGCTTCGTGCCCACTGGAATCCCTCCCTCTACAGCACCTTCGCGGTCAAGGTCGGGCTTGCGTAGGTCACACACCCTTACTAGGTTTCTGTAAGGTCTTGGGGATAGTG
>Ga0181400_1000989_pt1 | contig 12089 bp, 12 predicted proteins | sample 23SPOviralmetaG_FD_130129 | JGI IMG/M metagenome (GOLD analysis project Ga0181400, IMG submission 130129) | Marine viral communities from the oligotrophic San Pedro Time Series (SPOT) site, San Pedro Channel, CA, USA - 23 SPOT_SRF_2011-06-22 | ecosystem: Environmental > Aquatic > Marine > Strait...
CAGGCATAGAAGCCGATAAAGAAATTGCTAGAAAGAGAAAAAGAAAGTTATCTTACTATTCTAATATCTTTGTAGTATCTGATCCTAAACATCCAGAGAATGAAGGCAAGGTGTTCTTGTTTAAATTCGGTAAGAAAATCTTTGATAAGATTACTGAAGCAATGAACCCAGCATTTGAAGATGAAAAGGCTGTTAACCCATTTGATTTTTGGGAAGGTGCAAACTTTAAACTAAAAATCAGAAAGGTAGATGGCTACTGGAATTATGATAAATCAGAATTTGAGCCAGTCAGTAAATTAAAAGATACTGATGATGAGATTAACAAGATTTGGCAATCTCAATACGCTCTCAAAGCCTTCATTGATCCAAGTAACTTTAAGTCTTATGACGAACTCAAAGAGAAACTGAATAAGACACTTACTGGACAAAGAAGTACCGAGTCAGTAGAGGATATTGACCTCCCACCTGTCAGTAACGACATACCAACGTCTTCTAACAACTCGGTAGAGAAAGTTGAATCGTCTAACGGAAGCGATGACCTTTCGTACTTTAGTAAACTAGCTGAAGACGATTCATAATCTATCTCTCTCACTTTCTCAAATAGGGGTGGCCTTCGGGCCACCCTACTAAATGTTCACGTTTTGTTCTTATTTTACACCAAAATAACGCTTGACAAAAGCATTGTTTTCTGATATACTGATAGAGTATAAAACAAAGGAGAACAATGAAATATAACAATAAAACAATGACAGTTGCCGAGTTTACTGAACTTAAAAAACAAGGCAAAATCAAACTTGATCCATCATTTCAAGTCGGTACAGACAAAGAAAGTAGATGGGACAAAAGACAACAATCAAAATTCATTAAATCAATTCTATTCGGTAGTGCTCCGTCACCTTTTATTTTAGTTGACATAGACGCTGCTTTAGACTATAACGAAGGCATTGGTATTGATGATGACTCTATTGAGTACTTTAAACAATTAAAAGATGAAGGTTACTTATACGTATCAGTTGACGGTAACAATAGATCAATCTCATTAAGAAACTTTGCAGATAACGAGATTATAGTACCTAGTGGTGACTATGAAACATTAAAAGGTATTGTATCAGTTAAACCTGGTAAGAATAAAAACAAAACTCTAAACAAGTTGCTTTTAGATAAATTAAACAATTCAGAATTATCATTTGCGATTTATACTGAAATACAAAAGATTAACTTACCTGTATTATTCAGAAACGTTAACGATGGTGTGCCATTGAATGGTCAACAGATCAGACAATCATATCCTAGTAAGATTGCTCAGTATGTAAGAGATAAAAGAAATACATTTGAAAAGTCTTTAAAGAACTTTGTAAAGAACAAAGAGTTTATAGTTTTAAAGGCAGACGAGTTTATTGCTAAGTGTATTGCTTACGCTGCTTACAACACTACAGACAAAAAGACTTTAGATAAAGTTTACATGTCCACTACTGGTGAGGCAAACAAAATAGTAAGACCTGGTAAAACAGATAGTAAATTCAATAGAGTGCTGAATACAGTACTTGATACTATCAAGGTCGGTACTGCTAACTTAAAGAAATCAAGTAATTCTATATTTGACTATTTTTGTATTTCATACGATTATAAAATGCAGAATGTTAAAATAGAGAAACCAAATGACTTTTACAAGTTATGGTTAGAAACAACTGGTAAGATGTTTGCTGATGAAAAAACAACTTACGATTCACCTAAACAAGGTGATACAGAAAAGTACAACTTCAAAACTCTAACTAGAAAGATCGGTGATGAGTTTAGAGTGTACAGACAGAAATTAGTAAAAGATAAAATTGAAGACAATGCTTTTACTGATAAGATTTTAGTACAACAAGAAGATCCAGATGATTATTTTTCATATGATGATAAAGTAAAAATGTGGGAAAGACAAAAAGGTAAATGTACTAGAACTAAAAAAGAAATACCTTTTAACGAGATTGCTGACTTTACGAAGTGGCACGGTGACGCTGTAATACCTAAAGATAAAGGTGGTACACACACTTTAGATAATGGTGAATTGATTGACGCCACTTTCAATGTAAAGAAAAGTAATAAGTTAATCTAAAAAGTCTTTAAGTGGTCTTCGGTTAGTATCAGAAATTTCATGTTTCGTTTTATACACCAAGCATACGCCGTTGACCACTTTCTTCTATTTCTCTCATAAGTAATCAACGCATTTTTATAGGTACGAGTTTCACGTAAAGGTTTTTTAGGTTTACGTGTTTGTGCTTTAGGTTTAATCTCTACAACAAACTTTTTAAATGTGCCGTCTGATTGTCTAACTTTCATATAAAAATCAGGATAGTATCTATGTGGCCTATTGTCAACTGAACGATAATATATTGCTATTTCTTCACTACCCCATTCCATTACAGCCCTAGTTTTATCACAATAAATCATAAAACGTTTCTCCCAACTAGACCTATAAATAATGTTGCTTACATTGCCTTTGTATTTCTGTGGGTTGAGTGGTTTGTATTTACCTGAATAAGGGCGTTTATCTGGATTCTTCAACTTCTTCATAGAATCTATTTATTATCAACATAAATAGTAGTATGGCAAGTGTATTTGATACAATCAAACAAAGAGCAGGAGACGCTGAAAAATCTGCTACTTGGTATAGAACGCAAGTAAACAAGATAGCAAGCGGTACAACTGCTAGACAATTGTTTAGACAAAACAAACTAAATGGTCGTCCTAGTGTAGGTAGATTAAACTTATTTGGGTATAATCCTAAATTAAGAAAAACACTACCTTACTATGATGTGTTCCCATTAGTGTTGCCGTTAGAACCAATATCAGGTGGGTTTATGGGTATGAACTTTCACTATCTACCACCGTTATTGAGATTTAAACTATTAGAACGTATGCAGGCAACAGCGTCTGATAGAAGATTTGATAAGAATACAAGATTTGAAGTTGCCTATGATGATGTAAAGAATGTAAAAATAGTAAAACCAACAATAAAGAAATATTTGTACTCATATGTACAGACAGGTTTTTTAAGAATAAATGCTGACGAGGCTGCAACAGCAATTTATCTACCTGTACAAAGATTTAAAAAGGCGTCTGTAGGACAAGTTTATGCAGATAGTAGGAGATTTATTTAATGTCATTAATTAGTATAGGTAAAAGAATAGGTGACATGGATATACGATTAGGTATACCACCTAGTAAACCACAATTTAATACAAAAGAAGCAAATAAAAGATTTTCATACAACAATGTATCATCTAATTACAATTCTGTATTCAATGAATTTAGATCAGGTCTAACACAGGCAGGTGGGTTGGCTAGACCTACACAATTCTTGTGTACGATTGACGGACCACAAAGTAAAGCATTGCCACGTGATTATATCTATTCAGACCCTACAGGTGGTAAGAAAGCAGCAGCGAGATTACAGAAAAGTGGTAGACTAGCAGGTGCAATAAAAGACAATTTACAATTAAGAATGGATCTATTCTGTTCTAACGTATCATTACCAGGTAAAACAATTACAGATGATGTAAACGAAACATACTATGGTCCTAAAAGAGCGATAGCAAAGAACGTTAGTTTTGAAGAGGTCACATTAGAATTTTATACAAGTGTTAACTATGATGAAAGATTATATTTTGAGGCATGGCAAAACTCTATCGTAGATCCTATTACTCACAATGTAGGTTACTATGATGACTATGCTACACCATGTATGATTACGATTACACCATTACATAAATCATTTACAGCAGCCCTTGCTAACTTTGAGCCATCAGGTGACGCAGTAAAAGATAGAGAAAAAATACGTAAGAGTTTAGGTGACTCATCTGGTTTCACATCATATCAGGTACAGATGTACGAAGTATGGCCTAAAACTATTGCTTCTACACCATTGTCATATGACGCTCAAAATCAAATAGTAAAAACAAGTGTAACATTTACATACAGAAACTATGCTACATCAGCATGGAACTATTTAAGACAAGGTATGGATGTAGAGAATAGAAGACACAAAAAAAATAGATTAGAATATAGATCAAACACTACAGCACTACAAACTAACTTTTTAGATAACTTACCATTCGGTATAGGTAACGAGATAGGTAGAGCAGGTAGACAGGTCTATGAAAAGTTAAGAAGAAATTTGCCTATTGGGCGAGTAACGGGAGGGCGTGTGTTCCCGAAAGGTCTACCAGACCCTAAAATTATACGTGATATATTATATTAAAGGAGTAAATAATGCTTAATTTTATGAAGACGCCTGAGCATGACTTGATGTTGTCAAACGGTGCAAAGGTAAAGTACAGACCATTTTTAGTAAAAGAAGAAAAGATTTTATTGATGTCTGTAGAGAACAATGTAGAACAGGAGATGGTTGATACACTAATCAAAACTGTTCAAACTTGTGTATTGACAGATGGTATTGATGTTACAAAGTTACCAGTTTACGATTTTGAATGGTTATGGTTAAACATAAGATCAAAGTCAATAGGTGAAACTGTACAACTTAAACTAAAATGTCCAGATGATGAAACACAGATTGTAGATTATGATTTTAATATTGAAAGTGTAAAACCAGACTTTAGTAAAGAGGTGAAAACACATATACCTTTTACAAAAGAGTACGGTGTTATAATGAAAGTGCCTACTATAATTGAAGTGTCAGATAAGAAGACTATTATTGACCTTACAGTTAATTTGATGAGGGATTGTATTGCTCAGATTTACAATGGTGATGAGGTGTTTGAAACAAAAGACCTTGAACCTAAAGAACTTGAGCAGTTTGTTGACAACTTGACTATGCCACAATTCAAAAAACTAAAAGACTTTTTTGAAACGTTGCCTATCATAAGTCATACAATCAAATACAAGAACCCTAAATCAGGTGTAGAGCATGAGATGTTATTACAAGGGGCTTCTGATTTTTTTCAGTTACCCTCTTACATGAGAGCCTAGAGAGTTTTTATAGGACAAACTTTGCTTTAATGCAATACCATAAATACTCATTGGGTGACCTTGAAGGAATGTTACCATGGGAGAGGGAAATATATGTTGACTTATTGTTACAGCATATACGTGAAGAAAACGAGAAAATAAGAGAAAAACAAAGAGGGAGATAATATGAACTTTTTAAAAAATATGCTAACAACAGGTTGGCTAGGGTTTAAATATGGTGTTAAATCACTATGGCATTTTATTGAGGTAGAGATACCTGAATTGATGTCAAACTGGAGATTAGTACCAAGACTATTAATGCTTGCTTATGGTTGGGCATTTTTAGATGTAATCAATTGGTTTATGATGTTAGAGAATCCTAACAATGCACAGGCAGGGTTAGTGTCAGTAGTCGTTGGGGCTGGTGCAGGTTGGTTCGCAATATATGTAAATGGTAAACCATCAAAGGTTAAGAATAAAGAATAATGGCAACACCAGCAGAATCTAAAGTCTTTAAAAAGGCAAAAGCAGAGAACTTTAAGTCGATTCTAAAAAGACAAAAAGAAGATGAATCTGATCCTAAGTTTGCTATATCTGACTCGTTACAGGAGTACCAATCTCAATTAGAGAGGTCTGCTGGGTACACGAGTCAGGCAAAGCTGAATGACGCAGAAATACGACAAGAGATAGTCAACTTTGTAATAGATTATTCTGTTGTTGAACTTGACTCTTTGAAAGGTATGGATTTTGATGACGCAAAAACTCAACAACAAACTACAGAAAAAACAATCAAAGAGTATGAAGGCCTATTTAAGAAAGGTATCATTTCAGAGGAAGAACTTGCATATATCCAAGAAACTGTAGGTAAAACGAATGTTGAGTTAAAGAAAGTATTAGGGCTGTCAACTAAATTATCATTGTCATTTAGAGATTTTAAGAAAGAATTAAAACCACTTAAACTTGCTAAACGTATAGGTCTTACAAATGTACCTATCATAGGCAAAAGAATAGAAAGAGCAATTGAATCTGAGGAAAGAGCAGAGCAAAGAGGTATATCTGCTAAAAGACAATTACGTAGAAAAGAAACAAAAGGTTCTTTAAAACAAGGCGGTGGTAAATCAGCAGGTGCAAAAGGTGGTAGAGAAGAAATAGCAAAAGACGCAAGTGCTGGGTCGTTAGGTATGGATCTCATGCCTGATACTGCTGATAGTGGTCTTGCAGATAGTGAAGACGCAACTGAACAAGAGAGAGAGTCAGATAAACAATTTGATACATCATCAGGTTTATTAGAAAAGATTTACGAAGAACAAAAACTTACAAACGAATTATTAGGTGGTAAAAAAGAAGACGACAAAGGTTTCTTTGAAGGCATAGGTGGTGCATTATTACCTCTTGCTGCCTTGACAGGTTTAGGTGGCATAATTACATCTTCAATCACAGGATTAGGTAGTACACTTGCAAGCTCAATGAGAGGTATGTTAGGTCTACCACCAAAGGCACCTAAAGGACCTGTAGGCACAACACCAAAGGCAGTTGCTACTGGTTCAGGCACGAAAGCAGTAACAACTACAGGTACAGATAAAAAAGATTTAAAAAAGACTAAAGTAAAAACAGGTACAGTTGTTAAGAACAATTTAAAAAAAGGTGCCAAGGTAGCAGGTAAAGTAGCAGGTACTGCTGCTAGAATAGGTGGTCGTGTATTTTTACCTATTGCGGCCGTGATGGGTATATTTGACGCTGCCAAAGGTGTTGCACAAACAGGTGATTTACTTGACAAAGAAGAAGGTGAAGATATATCTTTTAGAGATAAAGCGTCAGCAGGTTTTGCTGGGTTCTTATCGGGTATGACATTTGGTCTTGTAGATAAGAAGAAAACTGCTAAGTATCTTGCAGGCGATAAAGACGCACCTACTACAATGGAAGCACATGACGATTTAGGCCTTATAGAGAATACAGCACAAAAGAAAATAGACAAAGTAAACGAATTAAAGGCAGACAAAATAGACAAGATTACAATAGGTGAGGGTGCTGCTGGTAACACAATTATAAACAATGTTGACAACTCATCTAGTACAAATAAAACTGAATATGGTTCAAACCATATAGGTACAAAAAATTCAGATACTACCGTAGGAGATTACTCTAACATAGGATAACATAGATAAATATTAATATGAAAGCATTTAAAGCATTAACAACACTAATCAACGGCCTGAAGAACAAAGGCAACGTTTTACAAGGTCGTAATATACCATCATTTAGAACGATAGCAAGTAAAGCAGGTGTTATTAATTACAACCCTGGTAATGCAGATTACTCATCAACAAGACACTCAATGAGCAATAACTTTTTTGTGTACCCTATAAACCATGAAGACCAAGAGCATTACATGTTGTTTGATATTATAGAACGTGTTGCTGAAGATGGCGGTGGTAGTAAAACAGTAGGTAATCAATACTTAACAAAAAGAGGAGATAACCTTAACAAAGTCGTGTACGGTGCAAATAGATTTTTTGGTGAAGGTACAAGTAATATAGCTTTCGGTATACCTACAGGTAAAGGTTCTGCTAGAAATATAAAAAATACAATTGCAATATACATGCCACAAACACTTAAATTTAATTTAGCAGCCGATTATGGTGCTGAAGAGGTTGGTATGATAACGGGTGCAATGGCAAAACTAAAAGACGCACTCAATTCAAAAGGTGGGTTCTTTGGTGCAGATTTAATGTCAGTTGCTGCTCAAGTAGGTAAAGGAGTATCAGGTGTAGGTTCATTTGCTACTGGTGGTCTATTAGCAGGTTCAGCTGCAGCCTTACAACGTAGAACAGGTATTGCCCCAGCAGCCATGCAAGAGATGATATTCAATGGCATAGATTATAGAAGTTTTAGTTTTACATTTAAATTTACACCACGTAGTAAAGAAGAATCAGATGTGGTTAATAAGATATTACATGCTATCAAAGACGCTATGTTGCCTGAAAGATATGGCGATGGTAGTAGTATTGCTGCCTACAAGGTACCACATGAATTTGTAATTAGATTTATGAAAGGTACAGCAATCAACCCATACATAGATCAAATAGGATTGTGTGCTTGTACAGGTGTTGATATAGACTACGGTTCAGATAAATTTAGTACACACCCTAGTGGTGATCCTGTGTCAATAGACGCAACGTTAAGTTTTAGAGAACTAGAACTAATGGAAAGAAAACGATACAACGCATTAAGATTATCAGCAAGCAATGCACCGTCAACTAGAGATACGAAAGGATTATAATGCCATCATATTTTGAGAACTTTCCTAAAATCTACTATGACGCAGTAGGCAAAGGTGATTTCAAGTTAGTCACAAACCTATTAAGACGTGTACAGATTAAAGAAGGATTAAGTGAAACGGCTGCTCTATTTGACCTATATGACATAGGTGGTGAAGACACACCAGAGTCAGTATCAGAGCAGTTTTATGGCGATCAACGATATTATTGGATAATATTATTATTCAACAAAGTCAAAGATAGATTTTACGATTGGCCTTTACCTCAAGCACAGTTTGAGCAATATGTAAATGACAAGTACAATGCACCTAATGGCATACATCATTACGAAGTTGCTCAGTCTTCTGGTTCTACATCTTCATTTGACGACTCACATATGATAGAGGTAAACAGCACCGTGTCAGGTGCTACGTCTGTTTCTAATTACGAGTATGAATTACGAGTACAAAATAAGAAGGCAAGGATCAAATTAATCAAACCAGAATTTTTAGAACTAATTACACAAGAATTTAAAACCTTGATAGGAGGATAAGATGGCCGATAAGGCAGCTCCCAAATATGATGACCTGAACAACAGATACCCTGGCGATTTCAGAGCAGGTGAGATAATACTTTACAGTTACGGTGGTTCGCAGTTAGAAATATCAGGTATGACAGCAGTGGTCAACGTCTACCAAGATTTAGATTCAGCATTTCTATCAGGCAACCTTATGTTCTTTGACAGCGTAGGTGCAGTTAATAAGTTGCCTATCATAGGTAACGAGTTTTTAGAGTTTAAATTTAGAACACCTATAGACGCAAAAGGCGATGAAGAAATGAACGCCACAAACCACAGATTTCAAGTATATGAAAAACGATCAGTAAGATCAACACAAAACACACAAGCAGTTGCCTTGTTCTTTACATCAATTGAGTCAATACGAAATGAGCGATTACGTGTATCAAAATCATTAACAGGTTCATATGGAGAGATGGTTGATAAGATTTTCAAAACAGATAAGACCTTACTCAATTCTAAAAAAGACGTATTCATTGACCCTACAAAAGGCGTGTACAAATACACGTTTCCTAATTGCAGACCTGCTGAGGCAGTAAGGCACATGACGTATATGTCAGAACCAATCAATTTCAAAACACCTGACTATATGTTCTATGAAAACAATAGAGGTTTTCATTTTAGATGTTTAGAATCATTGTATAGAGAGAGTGGTGACAACACACGTAACAGACCATTTGTTGCCTTTATAGACCTATTGTCAGCGTTTAATCCTAACTTTGGTACACCAGACGTTGAGTCAGAGTCGCCTATAACTAAACCATATTCATTTTCATTTAACGACTCATATAACACGTTAAAAAATACAAGACGAGGCATGTTCGGTAGTGTGACCTATGCACATGACCTAATAGATAAGAAATTTATAAAGAGCCGTACATCATACACAAACTATTATGAACAGGCATTACACATAGACGCACCGACAGGCGCTGGCACAGTATATCAAGGTATCATGCCACCTGGTCCTGCTGAGTTTGATGATGACTATACAGTAGATGACAAATCATATGGTTCAACAAATAAACACCAGATCAATAGACTACATGCTAGTAAACTGACCAAGGCGTCAAGTGCTAACAATCGTAAGTATATGGATGATTATTTTGCTCGTGTGTTTGTTGTACCTGCTACTAAAGCAAATCATGTATTCAATAGTGAAGGCACAGAATTAGATCCTAGAATGACAGCAAAACAAAACCTATCAGAAGCAACAAGAGATTATTTCTCTATGGACATTGACGTACCAGGTAACTTTACATACAACATAGGTGACCTAGTATGGTGTGAAGTGCCATCATATAACGCTGCAGATATGACAACAGACAATAAGGTTATGAGAGAAGACGTAATAGACCCATTCCTTACAGGTCGTTATCTAATTAAATCATTACACCATCAAATTGATATGATAGATCAGAAACACACTACAGCAATGACTGTGGTCAGAAACGTATTTGCTACTGATTTACCGAACGCTGATACATTTAAAGCAGGTGCTCACTTTAGATCACAACCTATTGATGTAATCGGGTCAGGCATAGATATATCAACGTTAACACCTATTAAGAACAAATTAGACGGCAAAATACCTAGTCCACAGATTAGTAACGTACAAGACATTGCTAAGAAGTTAGGCGTAGATTTGAGTAGTACAGACTTAAACATCAAGGATGCCGCTAATAAGGCGGTTAATAACGTCCTAAACAGTACTTCCAATAGAGTTTTGATGAACGAACACCTTGCAAAGATCAATAGCACAATACTACAAAGAAAGACCGTAGTAGAGAAAATCGCAGAAAAGGCTAAACTAGCATTAGGAGGCATAAACCTCAGTAACGTAAACAACATACCACCATCAATGAGGGGCTCAATGCAAGGTAAAGTCAATAGCTTTGTACAATCTAGTATGGTTGCCTTTAAGAAGAACTTATCTAGTGCTAAGAGTTTCTTTAAGGGATTCTTCTAGTATGCTCAAAGTTTATTGCGAGTTTAGAAAAAAAATTTTATATAAAGGTTATGGCCACATGAGAGGTCACAATAGAATATAACTACAAACAATGTAAGAACGAACTATATAGGACTTACAAAGGACCAAAGACAATTTGAACAATATGAAAGAAATATACACAAAAAGAGCAATGAATATAAGAGGTATCAACGATAAGCCTCTAATAAGTGCTACGCACCGCGGCGCCTACGCAATTCATTTAAATACGGATAAATATAAGCAGGTGACCGCTTTAAATACGGCTACTTATGGGAAAAAATAAATGAGTACTACAGATTTTATGGGCAGAGATGGCTTCATCTGGTTTACAGGTGTCGTTGAGGATCGTAAAGACCCGCTTAAATTAGGCCGAGTTAGAGTAAGATGTCTAGGTTATCACACGGAAGACAAAGAGGCCTTACCTACTGCCGATTTACCTTGGGCACATCCAATGTTGCCAATTACTGCCAGTGGCACATCTGGCATTGGGCAAACTCCCCTTGGCCTTGTTGAAGGCTCGTGGGTGGTTGGCTTCTTTAGGGACGCAGATACTAAACAAGACGCAGTAATTATGGGGAGTTTGCCAGGCAGACCCACTACGACAGGCGCACAGAATTTAGCAGAGGGCCTTGGGTTTAGCGACCCTAATGGTAAGTTCCCAATTCACGCAGAAAATGATGTAAACAGACTAGCACGGAATGACGCAGACAATGAGCACCTTACGCTGACAGACCGTAAGGTAACTCGTAATACATATCTTGGTATACCTACGGCCAACTCTATAGAGGTTAAGATTGGCACAGTAGATATGGCACCCTCCGAGGGTGATCTATGGTCCCTACCTGAGAATACATACGAAACTGAATACCCATACGGCCATGTATATGAGAGCGAATCAGGCCACATATTAGAGTTTGATGACACGCCTAACAAAGAGCGTATTCTATTATACCATCATAGTGGTACTGAAACAGAAATCACGGCCGAAGGAACAAAGAACGAAGTAAACAAAGATTCAACTCATACGATAACCGAGAAGGACAGTAAGGTCTTTATCAAAGGTAACTCCGACATTACTATTAACGGCCGTCATAAGATAATGCTCAACGCTGATGGGGCTGCAGGTAACAACTACGATATACAAGTAGGTGGTGGCGCTAATGTTAATATACAAGTAAGTGAAGGTAACATTAATCTGGCCGCTTTAGATGGTGATATTAATATGTTTGCTAATAACAATATGAATGTAAGAGTAGGTGGTACCTATACTTTAGTGGCTGGTAAGATAGAAGAATCATCACAAAGTACAACC
>Ga0181400_1000990_pt1 | contig 12085 bp, 16 predicted proteins | sample 23SPOviralmetaG_FD_130129 | JGI IMG/M metagenome (GOLD analysis project Ga0181400, IMG submission 130129) | Marine viral communities from the oligotrophic San Pedro Time Series (SPOT) site, San Pedro Channel, CA, USA - 23 SPOT_SRF_2011-06-22 | ecosystem: Environmental > Aquatic > Marine > Strait...
GTCATAGTATGATTTACGTTTTTTGTAATCAGGTATGAAAGTCAGGGGGTCGCGCTTCATAAGAAGGGTAGCCGCTCGACCCACAACGAGCTTGCCATTGACTGATATTGGGCAGGGTGTTGCACTAGCAAACATCGCCTTCCAAGTCTCCAGAGATTGACACAGCCTAGCCACAGATGCAATAGACATGCCCTGCTCTTTCAAGGCTTTTGCGTCTCTGCGCCTGTTGCACTCTGCATCCTGCTTGTAGCCGCCCATAGACAAGCCAAGCACATTGACCTGCACACCCATACCACGCCCTATCAGGCAGCTTTCAGAGCCACCAGACGGTGCGCTAGGCGACACAGCGGTAGGCGGTGGCGTGACGTTAGATGCCGCACCAGCGCCATTGTAATTGTTTGTGGTAGAGGTTGACGGGTTGTTACTGCTGACAGTGCTATTTAGGTTGCTAGTGTTCAGGTCGCCAGTCTGCTCATTCTGCGCCAACACAGGCGTGGCAGCCAGCAAAAGCGCAGCAACAATCAAGCGCATGACGCATCCTAACTCATCTTCAAGAGAATAGTAATAACTGTGCCAAAGATTGCAGACATCATAGTGCCACCAAGAACCGACAGCCAAGTAATGCGCCAATGAAGGTTTTTCAACTGGGCATCGACCAGTTTACGGAACATAGCACACTCTCTTTCGTGTGCCTCAAGCTGCGCCTGCGTGGACATTTTATTTATCCTTGCGAAGATTTAGAGCCAACTTCTGAATGAAGTCATCAATCTTGGCGAGAATCTCATTGTCGCGCATAGACGGAGTTACATTAGCAATCACCGATGCGGCTGCTACGATAGCTGTAATCCAAGTGATAAGAGTTTCCATAACATGTCTCCTTATAAGACTTTTAGTATATTAACACTGGCTGTGGGTGATTTCCAGAGATTATCGCCAACGAGGACCAGAAAACCAAGCGACCAGTGACTTGCGTGTGCCTCGCGTGACGGGTGATACGGAGTGCTGCAAAAACGACGGAAAGCATAAAACTGAGCCTTTTTGCCATTCGATGCCATCGTTTGTCACTTCGTGAAACCGCAACTCCCCGCCGTCAAATTCTGATGGGTCTGACAGCAATATGCTGATGCTTATCTTTCGGTCATGCGGTTCAGGGTTTTCCCAATTTATATCGTGATGACATCCGTAAAACCCCTCATCTTCGCTGTTATATTGTGTAAACTGAATTTCACACTTGTTCGACACTTGCACATTGAGTTGTTCGTTTGAGGATAAAACATAATTGCACAAAAGGTTATGTATGTCCTCCTGCCCAGTTAGCCATTTCACATTGCTTCGGCGTGTGCTTGACAGGCTCTCCTTGTCATTTTGACTGAATGTTGTGGCTCTTGCCCATTTAACTTTGTCGGCCTGCTCCTGCACCAAGTCTATAAATTCTTGACTCACCCCTTTTTGCCAAAACTGCCAAGCCTGACGCATCATTCAACAGTCACATTTGGGATTGGCTGAACCGCTTTCAGTTCATCTGGCGTTGTGGCGGCTTCAATATCAGGGTGATTAGGCGCATCACGCAACACTTGTTTTTGGGCAACAATTTCTGTCGTGCTGGTAGATGTCTCAAGAGCCTTCATGAATTGAGTATCAAGTTTCTCAAACTCCGCCACACGCGCTTCACGAATTTTCTCTCTCCAAATATCCCGCGCCGCTGGCATATTGACGGTGATTGCAGTTTCGGACGTTACTTCCCACGCTTCTCGTAGGGCTTTATCGGCAGGCACGGTGTAGTCGTCTAGGGCATACTCTGTTCCGCCTAGCTTCACAAAATTAGACATTATTCATCTCCCATGCGTCACGAAACGTTCTATCTGTGGGTATATCACTGTGCTTAATTATCTTAAACATTGGTCTGTTGTGGTTTTCGCCCCAGCACTTTCTCGGTAAATCCTTAAGGCAAAGATACTCAATCGCCTCTTCTTCGGTCAATGGCCCTGTTCTCTTGCCACTAAATTGAGCCTCCACCTTTTCAGGAGTGTGCTTGAAGTCGTCCATATGTATGCCATTCTCCACGGCATAAACTTCTTCATCTTTAAGTTCCATCATTATGCTTATGATTGGCAAATTACCAGCCATTGCCTCTTTCATCCAATTAGGCGCGGGCGTGACGATTTTCACAGGTTCATTTGGCTCGTCAGGGTCATCATATATTATTCGATAATCAGTCATTTATTTACCTAAACACCGACAGGCTCATGTATTCGACGTTTGTCTTACTGCTGCTACCCGTTGACGTTCTAATTCTTACATATGAAGAACTAAAATTGCCGCCATCAAACGGGTTTGTCATTCGACCTGCATCATTGCTTGAATCACCGCCGCCCACAGAACAAGTGTAAGTGCTGGTAATGCTGACAGAGAAGTTTATGTTGTGGCGACCAGTGCCAATATCCGTAAGGGAACTGATGTCCTTATCAAATGCAATGGTGTTGTTAGAGCCGTTATATCGCCCGTAGGCCATTGCAATCCCAGAACCTGTGATTCGACTATTGTTTACCTCGAGGCGTTCAGTCCCACCCGTGACAACCCTAAATTGGTCTGAGGCGTGAAATTGGATATATGTGTTCGTATCGCCGTGATGAAAAATCTGGTCAACCCCGTTAATGTCGTAGTTGTTCATATCCAACGTGCCAGTCATCTCGACATTGCCAGACAACTCACCAGCAGGACCAGTAGGACCTGTCGGACCAGTAGGACCTGTCGGACCAGTAGGGCCAGTAGGCCCAGCAGCACCATCATCCCCGTCTACCCCAGCAGGGCCAGTCGGACCAGTAGAACCAGTCGGACCAGTAGAACCAGTCGGCCCAGTAGGACCAGCAGGACCAGCAGTACCAGCAGGACCAGCAGTACCAGCAGGCCCAGTAGGACCAGTCGGGCCAACAAGAGAAAGATTTGATATTGTTGACTTTTCCCACGCCCCAGAACTCACATCGTAATATGGAACAAGGTCTGTGCTGATAGCGTCAGTCCCAGTAGAAAATGCAGTCAATGCAGCGCCGACATTATTTTCATCAGTTACGTCAGCAGAAGCCTCAACGCCGTCCAGTTTAGACCCATCAGCGGCAACGTCACGCCCGTCAACAGTGCCGCCGACAGTAACATTTCCAGTAATGTTTATAGAACCAGCGGCGGGGCTGGTTAGGGCGACAGTTCCGTCATTAACGTCTGCAAGGTCAGCCATAATCTCACGGAACGCATTGTTCACGTTAGACGGATACATCTGGTTTTCCCCCAGAGGCACATCCTGAACGTCGGTATTATTAGCGGCTGTATTGTCGTATTCAGTGATATTTGATTTGGTCATATCAGCCCTCAATCAGCTTTGGATTACGCCCCTCAACGGCAGCAGCCATAATCTCAGTATTTAGTTCGTTAGCCTTCACCATCTCATTGCGGAAACTCTCAATAGCCGCTCCAGCATGTGATGTCTGCCTACCATTCTCAATCATCAGCACAGGCAGCATAGCCATAGAGCAACCCCACTCAGACATCTCTTCTCCTGTCTGCGGGTGCATCCCACGAATCTCGATAAACCAAGCGCAGTCCATTTGCTTGCAAGGCTCAAAGTTATTGAGTGGGCAGTTATGCTTGACCTCCAACTTCATAACTTAGCTCTTCGTGGCAATGATAAGGTCAACATACTGCACATCAAACTGTGTTGAAGCAGTACCCGTAAATGAGCCAGTTGAGTTGGGGTGTCCGTGTCCTAGCCCACCGCCAGCGGTCTCAGTTCCGATGAAACTTGTTTCGCTTCTATTTGTGTAAGCAATCCTGTTTCTAGTGCTGCTTGTCGCAGTGCCTGCAACCTCAATATCATGCGAGTGTGATGGGATTTGAGTAAGCAGCAGCGTGTGTTCAGCAACCGTAACAGATACGCTGCCAGCAGGAGTGTAGCTATCAAAGGCTGTGCTAAATGCGCTCGTGCCGCCACTGCCTACAGTGCCGCTTACAACGCGCAGAGCTTTGTCGTTGTGCGTAGTGTCTTTTGTCCAACCAGTCGGTGCAGCAGTCTGTTGGAACAACATCTTTGTGCCAGACGGAAAAGCGTCAATAGAGCGACCCGCATCTGGATATACACCTAGCGTGGCGCTGTTAAAGTCGGGAGAGACAAGAGAGACAGTGCCGTCATTGACATCAGCCAAGTCAGCCATAACCTCGCGGATGGCGTTGTTAATGCCAGCAGGACTACAGCCCTCGTCAATGTTTTGACCCTGCACATCCGTGTTAGATGCGGCAGTGTTTGCATAATCTCTAATACTATTCTTAGCCATGATTTATTCCTGTCCTAAAAGGCCGCCAGATATTAACCCACTTGCTGCTGGCACTACTGACCTTGCAGCGCCACCTGCGCCAGACAACAAACCACGAGTAATTGGAACTCCAGCGCGAGAGTACATAGGCGCAGCAACTCCTGCTGTACCTAAAAGCTGATAAAGAGGCCCTAAATTACCAGAAAGAGCTTGCTGACCAACAGTTAGTCCCGTCAATGGAGCAACCAAAGCACCCTCTCCTCTACGTCTGCCTAAAACCTCTTGCGCCGCTTGAGCAAATTCTTGGTCTGGCAATTTTCCTCTAGCAGCTTTTCTTGGGTCTTGCTGCCTCATAGACTGCATAAGCTGCTTGGGAGTATAGTCGCCACCCTCTGCAATGGCCTTATTTACAGACTTCTCAATAGGAAGAATGCGTTTGTAGGCTTCATTTACATTAGCAAGAGCTTTAGAGCCACTATTGTCTTGACGGGATAACTCTTGCCTAAAAGCAGCTTTAACATCATTTAAGGCAAAAGCAACATCTGGGCGACCAGTTTTTATTTTTGTTCTTGCAGCAGAGCCTAATCGTGACTCAATTTCTTTAAGAACCCTGCCATCTACCTTGCCAGATTTAGGCATCTTAGAAAAAATATTTCCAACAAGGTCACTAAACTCTTTTAAGTCTTTTCCATAAAGGGTGGGCTGGACATCAACAGCTTGTGCAATTCCTTTTTGAACTGCCTGAGCCATTTCTTCAGCAGAGCCAACACTCAAAGAAGGAATAACCCTCTCATACTCTTCTGAAATAATATCTAGTGCTTTGTCGTAAGCCTGAGTGCCGCCCATTTCTTTAATATCTGGGATAGACCTACCTATAGGCTGCAAAGCTCTATTCATTGTTGCTCCTGTAAAGCCAGATATAGCTCTGGCCCTAGCTTGTTCAACAAACTCCCTAACAACAGGAATAGCACCCATAGCCGTTTCAACACCCCTAGGAATACCGCCCATTGCTTGACCCGCCGTAACGGGAACACCCTCTTCAATTAACTTTTTAGCCTGTTTAGAAACTCTGGGAAGTGCAGCACCAACAGCACCACCAAGCACCCCACCCAGCCCGCCGCCGACACCAGCGCCAGCTAAACGCTGGCCCTCTTCAGCAGCACCTGCGCCGTATAAAGCACCTTCAGCAGCAGCAGCTCCCGCCGCTTTGGCAGTAGTCGCTGAAGGCATAACCTTTCCAGCAGTTTGTGCAACGCGAGAAACCGCTGGCCTAGCACCTGAAGGAATGATTTTTCCAGCAGTTTGTGCAGCGGCAGATGCAGCTTTAGGAGTTGTTTTCATCGCAGCAGGAATAAGCCTTCCTGCGGCTTGCGTTCCACGCCCCAAAAGACCAACACCTAAAAGTGATGTAGGAATGGAGGCTGCTATCTCGATTGGATAAGCGTACTGAGGCGACTCTTCCCTAAAACGTTCTAAAGCCTGACGCTCTTCAGCAAGAGCCTCTTCATATGTTTTACCACCAAGAGATTTAGCCAAGGCAACAAGCTCATCGCCAAACCCAAAGGTTAATCCCTGTCCAGCAGCCCGCGCTATGTCAGAAACAGTAGATGATGAATCATCTTCTTGCGTCTTCTTTTTTCTGCGCTCCAAAGCCTTCTTTTTAAGTTCTTCTATAGATGACATAACAAAACCTAATTTAATCCGCGCCAAGTTAGACGCTCTTCATATGGAGTCTCGGCCCAATCATCCTCACTAAGACCCGCATCAACAAAAGACTGGGGCAACTCAAATGTAGGCATTAAAACTGTTTTATGTTCTGGCGCACCTCTAAAGTCGGAACGAGAAGAGCCGTAAAACTGAGAATCACCAGTATAAGTTTGGTACTTCTCTTCCATCACCGATTGAACAGCGCGAGCAACGATGCTTGGGTCTGTCGTCCAATCACCCAAAGAGTTACCAAGTCGCTCCATAACGCGGCGGGCATCTTGTTCTGTCATCACGCCACCACCGACAACCTGCTCCCTAAACATACCCAGAAGGCCTTGTTGTTCACCTTGAGCCAGTCGCCTTGCAGCTTCTTGTGGGGACAAATCGGCCCCAAAGAGTGTTTTAATATTACCTGACCATGTTTGCATTTTACCAGCAAATCCCTTTTCAAGGTCTGGAAGTTTATCAAAAAACTTTTGAACATTCTTAAACTGCCCAGCGGTTTTGTTTAGTTCTGCATACTCTTTTCTTAGGTCTACGCGAGAAGCAACCCCTTTGCCCATAATACCTAAACTTGACGGGACATAAATTGATGTGTCGATTGGCTTAAATGTCGCTTGGTCAACGACCTCTTGGGTCTGAGTGTCAGTGAGTGTGCGAATGAAATCGTCTGGATTATCTTTATTTACATAAAGAGAGGGGTACTTGTATCTAGTTCCGACTCTCCCTGAACCACTTGCCCTAGCCAAATCAGCTTGAGCTTTCAGCGCATCAAGCATAGGCTTTTGCACAGCTTCTTCTTCAGCGGCGCGAAGAGTTGGCAACTGAGCGGCAATGGCAACAGGGTCAATGGGGCGTAATTTATCTAAGTCTTGAGCCGTCACCAAAGATGGCATACTAGCCCTTTGCATGGCAGTAAATCGAGCCATGTCGGCAATATTCCTAGCGGCTTGAGGTACTACAGGTGCTACAGCTTCACCAACACGACCAGCAAACCTTTGAACTCCACCAAGAAGCCCAGAGCCAACTCCTTGATTAGAAGGGAGTAAACCCTGCGGGGCAACACTTTGCTCAAGCGGATTCATTCGAGCTTGAAGATTCTCAAGGGAGGGCAGATTCAAGTTCCGCAACATTCTAGGGTCAATAGCCATTTTAATTTTCACCAAAATATAAATCACTAAAGTCTGGCACAGGTACTGAGAACGCAGAAGACCCGCCTAAATCAATGCCTGTATTATATGACGCTTCGGGTATGTCAGACCTGTTGTCCATATAATTGCCAAATGCCTTACCAAGCTGAGGGGCTGATGCCATCAAAGCACCGCCAGCCAAGCTGCCTGATGAAGGAGCATATAGTGGTTGAGTTACATTACTGCCGACAGTAGAGCCTCGAACAATATCAGAAAGCCTTTGCGTTGCAGTGACGGGAGCTTGTCGAAGCGCATACTCCTCTCCGCTCAATAGACCGCCGAGGCCAAGACCGCGCTGGATGTTTTCAAAGGGCATAGCCCCAACAGCAGAAGCACCTGTGAGGCCCGCGCCAATATCGCTAGTGCGTTGACCAGCAAGACTACCAAGACCAGAAGCCCTAGACAGGTCTGCCGATATGTCCTGTTGCCTAGCCTGCAAGGCCAGAGGAGACATAGCCCCAAAACTCGCATCAGCTAATGCGTCGGCAAATGCCCTACTACCCAAGCGACCACCAGCAGCAAACTGAGATGTGACAGGACGCATCGCCTGCTCAACCGCACGTTGACTTGCTGCCAGAAACTCTGGGGATTGCATTGTTGAGCCAGTTGTGCCTCGATACATTTGAGCCGCCTCATCGAGAAGACCACCGCCCCCAAGAAGCCCAGATACGGCACGTTCACCAGCAGCCTGAAACGGGTCAGCAGCAGCGGCACGAGCCATGCCCTTGTCTACAAGCGCGCGCTCATAAGGAGATAAGGTTTGGATGTCCTCAAGAAGACCTCTCTGCCTAATATCTTGAATTTGATTTGCAAGCGCACCATACTCACTAGCAATGTAGTCTGGTGGAGTAGTTTTTTGGACAGATGTCCCAACCTGACTAGCTCCGCCTGAAGCGTTAGCGCCTATTGCTGACGAGGCAACCATTCCTGCCGCTGTCCATGCTCCGCTCATTTTATATTCCTTACCTGCTCAATAAACTTTTCTATAGAGGAACAATCTTTTGGAACTACGTTTACGTCCTCGAATGTTTTTGCAAAAATCTCTTCTTCAGCATCAACAATATTTGTGGCCTCTGACGGGTGGACTGTAATAAAATAACAGTCTTCGTGAACAATAACCGCCCTCATAGTCCCGACCTCCGTTATGGAGAAAAAGGGCGCTTGCACTCTTTTTATAGCACCACTTTCCACTATTGTCACATCCCCTTCAAGTAAAATTAACGGGTAATTTGTATTGTGGATTTTGCTGACAATGGTGTGGTTTGCTGGCGCTCTAAACTCTCTTATGTACTGCTTCTCTGTAAAGCTATGCTCAACGGGCATAGTAACTGGAAGCATGTTCGGCCCTAAACTTTTTTCGTGAGAGCCTATCTCATCCTTAAACTCTAGTATCTTCTCTTGCCAACTTTCCCTAGCCCTCTTCTGCTCAAGGAAAAGCCATATGTCATCAAACTCAAACGGAAAATCTTTGTCAGAGGAAGATAAAAAATCCTCAAACCCAATTCTTGCGTAATCCTTCTGGCTTAATTCTGCCATAATCTTCCCCCTACCCTATAATAACGTAACCAAAATCATGGTTCTGTCCGTTGTTTCCAGAGCCAACAACAAAGCTACCATTGCTGCGGCTCTTAATCCACGGATGATTGTGGCTTCCGTCACCGCCAAGAGCAACTAATAATATTATGCTATTTACACTGGCCCTTCGGTCATTCACTGTCAGTTCTGTAGTTCCAGATGTTAATGTAAACTCACCCGTAGAGTTAATCTTACCCTCCATAATGTTGTTCACCACTTCAGAAATCTGACGCGGTGAACCACCCTCTTTAGGAAGATTGCGGAACTGATTAGCCATTAGCGGCGGCCTCTAATTTGACCGTCAACATCAACACCCTGCACATTTGTCCAGTTTCCGCTTAAGTTTAAACGTACACGATGAAAGCGACCAGATGAGCGCACTGGACAGAAGTTATCATTGTTCAGCGTCGAAGCCGCACCAAAGCTAACCTCAGAATTGTTAGAGTCACGAGAAGCAACCTGTGCAGTAATTGTAGCAGTTGTGCCGCTACTATTTTCAACATACGGAATAATATTATTGACAAGGGAGCTACGACCCGCCTGCAAATCAAACTCGCCAGTCTCCACAATAGCATCAAGATTTTCACCAGTGAATGTCTGAATCTTTTTATCCTTTGCACCAGCAAAGAAAAACTCTCCGCCCTTGTAAACCGCTGAGTCAAGTGAGCTAGGGAGAGTGTCCAGATTGCTAGAAATAGTAGCAAGACCTTCAAGAGTATAACCAGCAGTGAATAAGGAAGCCATAGCATCCAAGCCAATGTTAGCAGTACTCCAGCTATCCGTTGCATAGTTATAAATAATCAACTCATCAGGTGAGCCATCCCCAGAGTCAACACTAGGATAAGACCAGACAACAATCTGACGAGAGGGGTCAACAACGGCGCTCATTCGAGCAGAGTTATTTGACTGAAACCTCTTCAAAAAATATCTGTTTATCTTTTCCGCGCCAATAGGTTTGGAAGACTGACCATCAAATACATAAAAGCCATCATCAGAAAGATAAAATACATTGCGACCAACAGAGGCAACTGAACCAGAAATCTTACAACCGCGCTGTAGTTGAACCTTGTCAAATTCAAACACAAGCGGAGAGCCAACATATTGCGCTCGTACAATACCCTTCTCCATTAAAATAGTTGCATATTCTCCTCCGACAAGTCCAGTCACCGCACCCATGTCTGAAATGTCTTGAAAGTCAGCCTGTGTGTTTGCGCTTACAGCCCAGCTATCATAATCACCAATGCCAGACCAGCGAACACGATAAGGCTTTTCTCCATCAGTGCTATCGTTAGTGTAACCACACATTACAAAGTCACGCACAACCGCAATAAATTTTGCTTTCGGCGGAGTCCCAGCCAAGTCAGCAAAACGACCACCACCAGCGGCGGTTATTGTTTGTATTGGGTCGCTGTAGTTGGTTGCAATTACGGCTTCCCCGAACTGAACAAAGCGCCAAGAGTAACCATCACCAGTTGTGTAAGATGCGTCAGATGTTTTAGAAATATCATTTAAGCTGGAGTCCGTAGCGTCAAATTTATAAAGAGAGTTTTCGTCTCCGACATAAATTGCAGATGATGCAGAGTCATCTTTAGCTGCAAACATACCTCGAATAAATTTGTTTGCTGCACCAGAAATGGGCAAAACATCCGCAAGGCTAGTGTAGCCATTAGCTGCTGGAACTACGTTTGTTGCAACAGTTGCGCCAGCATTTTGATAAGGTGGCTGGTCAGGTAAAAATTGTCCTAGCTTAATCATTGTTCAAACCAACTTTCGTTTCCAGCAGATATAGTTGTCCAAGTTTCAGAGCCAGCAGAAACAGGTGCCCAACTTTCTCCTTCAGCAGACACCTCTGTCCATGTTTCGTTCTGTTCTGCTACCTCAGACCATACCTCACCTTCGTCTGCAATAACACCCCACAATTCGCCTAGTTTTTCTACGTCTAAATCTATTGTAACCGAGGTTTGCGGAGCGGATGTTGCAAAAACCTCAAAGTTTGCAGTGGCATCTGGAATGGTGGCAAACGCCTCAACACTGGATTCTCCGAATTGAATCCTAATAGCCTCAGAAAAAATAGAACATGATGAACTTACAAGGCTTTCACCAAACTGAATTCTAATGCCAGAAGATGTAATTGTTGAGGATGCAGATAAGGAGGCAGAACCCAATTTAACTGTAAAGGCTTCGGCAGATACAGAAACACTTGCAGAGGGAGTGGATGTGCCAATTACAACTCTAATAGCTTCCGCTGTTGCTGTGGCGGCTGTTGATGGCTGGGCAGCGCCAATAACGATACGCACACCCTCTGCCGACATTGTAGACGGCCCAGCAAGCGCAGACGCACCAAACTGGATGCGAATACCATCAGCGGCAACAGTGCTGGTAACATTTATGTTACTCGCGCCAAGCTGTATGCGTATGCCTTCAGAGGTTACAGTAGATGCTGTAGATGCTGCGGCTGCGCCATCGAAAATACCAAAGCCATCAGCAGATACAGAGGCAGATGCAGACGGGGTTGACTCACCCTCGCGCAGAGCAAGCGTATTCCAAAACGCAGCATCGAGCGGCTGATTGGGTATTTGCTCTAAATGACCCCAGTTATCAAGCTGCTCAAGTGTTGGCCCTACGATGTCAGCCATAACTAGGCCGCCGTGATGTCAACGCCTGAAGCTGCTACCTTAAAGATGTCACCATCATTGATTGTCTTGGAAGCCGTCAATGCTGCGTGAAACAGCAGGTTGCCAGAGGACGAAGCATCATAAATACCAATATGCGTAATCGTACCCCAGTTACCACCAGATGCAGCAGGAAACTCAACAGCAGCACTGTTGGATGCTGTGCCTGATGAAGATGCAGCAAACGCCATTGACTGACGTGCGTAGCCGTTACCGCTTACTTCAGCGCCAGTGCCAGCATCAGTTGGGTCAGCAGTGTGCAACCCAATATAAACAGCAGACGGAGCAGTCGTGCTAGTCGTGCCTAGAAAATGGTCAAGGAAGGCATCTTCCAGATAATCACTCATTGCGCTCATGTTAGTTCTCCATAGTCAGATTTCATTTGAAGAGCAGACCCAGCTTGTTTGCTTCTCTCTTCTTCGCGCTTAACTTCATCAATAGCCCGTGTAAACAACTGCTCATACACAGTCGTTTTTTGGTCATCCATCAAATATACACTAGCAGCAGCTAAAGCGCCATAGAGATATGCGTCAGGGTGACGTGTTAAAATAATATTAGTTGTGTTGCTATCAGAAAGGTCAGGCACACCCTCCATATAAACAATCTCAGCCGTGTAAGCTGAATCTGGTTCAGGAGCAAA
>Ga0181400_1000991_pt1 | contig 12069 bp, 10 predicted proteins | sample 23SPOviralmetaG_FD_130129 | JGI IMG/M metagenome (GOLD analysis project Ga0181400, IMG submission 130129) | Marine viral communities from the oligotrophic San Pedro Time Series (SPOT) site, San Pedro Channel, CA, USA - 23 SPOT_SRF_2011-06-22 | ecosystem: Environmental > Aquatic > Marine > Strait...
ATCCTAATCACATTCTACAAACACAACAATAAGCGAACGGAAACACACTTACTTTCTCACTTACTATGGATTTCGCGCTCGGTCAATACGATGTTATGCGGCAAATCGGCAAGGACTTGGAGTATCGCAGAAACTGGGGCGTGGTGGTGAAGTCTATTAACAGCATAGAGAAGGGTAAGTTGGAATATCATAAGGAAGCACGACTTCAAGGTATTATGATGGAATTTCTATTTGACGACGATGTAGATTATTCAGTAGCGGAGAGTGCGGTGGATTTGTATTTGGATGACCCTGAAACTTTCTTGAGTAAATGGTTTATGACCGACAAAACAAGACAAAGATTAGAATTAGAAATAGAAGAGGCGAATGAGTTTCACGAATGTTTAGATTCACACGCAAACGCTATTGAAGACGGATATATCAGCGATTTATTCATTGATTACGGGGATTGGGAAACAAGGCGTGCCAGACCTGATTGGGTGGGTGGTAGTGCGATATACAACTCCAACCTTGAATAAGTCAACTATTAGTTGACCACCAAAAAAATCCCTTATTAGATTAGATATTATTTTTTTTCTTAAAGTATGGCGGGGAGTATCGGGATATAATGACACATTGGACCCAAAAATCTTTCCGAATTTGATTGGATACAATTAATAATCCTAATCACATTCTACAAACACAACAATAAGCAAACGGAAACACACTTACTTACTTACTTACTCGCTTACTTTCGCTCACTATGCCCGCCACCGCCGTACTACTCGCCAAGATAGCGGACCTTGAGGCATCGCTACAATCCACCGAAAACTACTGGAAATCCCTGTATGAGTTGGAGGCGGATAAGGTAGCGACAATTCAGGATGAAAGAGATAGGTATTTCGGATACCTCCAAGACAAGGATTTAGAATGCGAAACACAAAGGGAACTCAAAGATAAATCCTGGAAAGAAGTAGAAGGTTTCAAGAGTATCTGTAATGAATACCTCTGCGGACCCGAAGCATCTTGGCAAGACCTATCCAATTGGTGTGAAGATAAGACCGATGAAATCGTAGAATTAAAGGATGAAGTAGAAGACCTAGAAGAGCAGGTAGCAGACCTCAAAGAAAAGCACGAAGTGAATATTGATGACCAATTATCTCTTGAAGAATTCAGAAAAGCATAGGTCAACTATTATTTGACCACCAAAAAAAAATTCATTTTAGATTAGATTATATTATTTTTTTTGTATACATTAATAAATGGATTGTGTTGACGAAGATAAAATTACAGATATCCTCGCTATCTTGATGGCAGAAAACAGAACTGACTTAGTAGAATACATAAAAAAAATAATCTATGAATGTGAATGTATGATTGAAACTAGCGATGAAAGTGAAGGTGAATATGAAGATATAAGTGTTAATATTGATGATAAGGGATTTCATAGTCTTAACTAAACTTGCTCAAACCCTTCGTAGTATTCCCTGTTAATCCAACTATCAAGACTTGAATTGTATAGAGCATCAGACTTTCTGATAATATCTCCGGATACACAACATTCTACATAATCTTCTCGCTTAAGTTGTAATTTTAAGTCCCAACCCCTATGAAAATTATACTTTAGTCCGAAATCACTTATCCGATAAGGGGTATCGTCTTCACCATCAAGAATATCAATTTCATAATCATCACTACCCCTCCACCTATCATAGATACATTTAAGAAGCATTGGGGATTTTTCATTATGAAACGTGCCGGTCCCCACCCACTGCCAATCGTCATACTTCTTATCATATCCTTCAATATCATTATTACCACCGCCTACTCCGCATAACCAACTTTCTTCAATCTCAAACTCAATGTAATCGGGGTATCCATCTTCCCCTGATGTGAGTATTTCCTTCTCAATCTTACCCTTGATAAGACTTGAAAACATTAACTCAATGCTAAGGTCATTCATACGTTGCTTAGTGTTGTCGCTCATTTTTATTGTTGTTTATTGTGATTAAACAAACTAAAATAAAATTTCAAATTTAAATCGGTTTTTGACGTTAACTAACAATTAATTGTATTTTTTTCTTAGCGTAGGATAAAAGGTGTCATTATATCCACATATTAAATTTACTTATCACTTTTTAATCCTAAAGTGTCATTATGACACTTTACATATTTAACACTTTACAGATTAGTTGTTTTAAATCTTCATTTGTAAATGTAGCAAATTCTCTGTTTTCACTACTAAACTGCTCCTTATCAATTGTATTATCATTATGAGCAATACAAACCATCAGTTTACCTATATCTAAATTTAATATCTCTCTGTCATTGTAAGATAGCATCTTGACACCTTCTCCCTGTGATGTCTTACCGAAACCACCCATCTTATTGAAATATTTTTTAGTGAATACAGCACACGCTTCGTGGCACTGCTTCTTATATCCGCATCGTATCGCTGTCATCCTGAAATCATATTTAGGATAAACAAAAGTCATACAAGCACTTGATGATATCCCCGCTTTGTATTGTTTTAGAGCATTCACACTATATCTAATATAACTTGATAAATACAGGTCATCACTATCCATCATAGCACATATCTTATGAGATGATAACTTAACTAACTTATTTCGTTTTTCACCTATACTTCTTCTAATATTAGGTTCATATTTATATGTTAATTTTACAGGATGAATAGATTGTCTAAATAATTCATATCTTGTCTTATCAATAAATAAATCTTGGTCTCCATCTTGTAAAATTACTAACTCTAATTTATCTTTAGGATAATCTTGCGTCGTAATATTTGTTATCATTAAAGGTATGAAATTTCTTCTCTGATAGCAGGGTGTCAATATTGACACGTTTGGTAAATCATTATCAGCAATATTCAATGATACAGGGTCAAAAGGTAAATCAGGTATGTTTGCCATATTTTAAATTTTAATACATAAAAAAATATATCAATAAAAGTAAAATGTATTATCCAATGTATCGGACAGCACAATCAAGATATGTAATGCCAATAATTATAACTTTTTTTACTTCAGTAATGTCTATTCCAATCATAAAAGAAATATAAATTTGATTTTAAAATACAAGTCAACTATTAGTTGACCTCAGAAAATGAGCATAATTATTTATCACAAAAATCTAAAAGTGTTAACAACTAATAAAATTTCGGAGAAACAAACTATTGACTATTTTAAATATTTAGGAAACAGATTGATAATACAAGGTTTAAAAATGAATAGAAAATTACCTGAACAGATTAAAATTTATAAAACTTATGTTAATCAGATACAGAATATCAAAAGATATAAATTAAAAATTGAAGATATAGATTATTATGCTTGTTGTGTATTAGCACTTTGGAAACTTGGTGTTTACGATGTTGATGATAATAATTCACCTATTTATATTGCTCCTATTCGGAAGACCTCGCGGCGAAAAACTGCTCTTCAGTGATAAACTTTTTAGGAGGGTCTTTCATTAATCCATCTAACGCATAATTAAAATCAGGGTTTTGAGTAGAAGGGTCTTTTATCATACTTGCTGCTAAATCTCCTTGCTCTACTTGTTGTTTATTTTTACTTTCTAATAATGTTTGAACAGGTGTTAAATCAATCTGTTTTGTTTTCATTACTTTATATATAACTGAACTACTTTGATTTACCTTTGAATAACTCCCATCCGGGTCGTGTATACTTGTTTTAATACTTGTAATTACTCTTTTTTCTGTATTTGTGAATACTAATTGTTGACTTTCAGAACTATAGAAATCTCCGTATCCATTTATCTTATTGACAATAGCTACAACAGGTCTATTGACTGCTCCACTTGTTGCTATAGAATAATCTCCGTTTCCTCCTATAAATTGATTTTGAGGGATAATATTACTCCTGATAGCATAATAAGGTCTTGCTGTTTTTGTAGGTAAATCTACTGCTGTTATTCTTGTGCTGTCAGCATTTTCAGGTAAAACTATAGTAGCAGGTGGGATAATACCTATATGTAAATCGCCAACGTCCTTTTTCGCTAAACTTCTTTCATAACTTAAACTAGGTATTAATCCGAATATTGTATTTCCAAATCCGTTTTTATTCCAATCTGTTAAATCCTCTACATTGATAGGTGCTTGTGTTGTTAATGATTTTAGATTAGTAGCATTAAATCTATCTTTAATACTAATTTGTCTTGATATATCTGTATTATTAAATTGGTCATATGAAAATCCTAATACACCTAATAAATTACTTTTCCAAATTTCTTCAGGCACCCCTACTTCTTCAATAAACATACCCCCTTGTTCTCCGTAAGGTGTATAAGGTTCTAAATTATTACTGAAACCTGATTGAGTAGGATATTGTATCGTAGCGGAACCATTAATAGTAAGTTTATAAGGAGAAACATTAGGACAATAATTAGTTCCCAACATTCTTTTATTGATTTTATAAACACTAGCAGCGGCATTTGTATTAGCGGACACTCCGTCAGCGGCGCCTGAAGATGTTGGTACAGCACCAGCATCACTTGGATTACCTAATCTTTCAGAGATATGTAAATTACTCAAGAAAAATCTTTCTTCATTTGTATCATAACCTATTGCTGGATTATCAGCACCTAATTGTAATGTATGATACATAGCAGCAGTATCTCTATCTGTTGACCTTGGTGCGACGCCTGTTGCTGGTTTATCATTTAATGTTGATACTACCCTGTAATATTCTTTTTCATCATAACAATAATCTCCTAGGTTATCACCCGTATTGTTTACTAATCCGTTATATAAAACCATACAGGGATTTCCGTATGCTGAAAAATGATAATCCCAACCAAATCTTCTTCCTGCGGCATCACCACCGCCCGCCGCACTATCTGCTATATGTGATTTTCCGTTATATAAAAATTCAGGAACTCCTCCTAATTTACCAGCGATACCACCTGTCCTTGTAAACTGAATACCTATGTAAAATACATCCACCGCAGAAGTAGGATGGTCGGCAGCAGGTATCTTCATCTTTCTCGCCCACCCGTATGCTAATTGGTTTATATCACTAAAACCCCCTCCGGCATCATCACAATATCCTACATCATCCAAACCTAAATTTTCTGTTTCAGGGTTAAAATCAAAAAATACTGGATATGTTGCCATCGTTTCATCATAATGATATCCAAAACCTGTTGGTAAAGGGTTTGTTGCTACTGATGTATCATTTAACTCTTGAGCGTTGTATCCGTAAAGGTCATAACCTAAACAATTTATTGGATTATGTCTATGAATTCCGTTATTTTGGTCTGCTTGAGTTACAAAATTATCCTGTTTATTGAAATGAAGAAATCTATGATTTCCAGGTGTTATTTTATGATTGATTTTTGGACTTTCAGCGTGTGGTCCGTGCTGTGTGATACCTGTAAATAATTCAGGATATTTTGCTTGGACTTTCAATAGTTCATTTAATTTAGTTAAAGTTGGTTCGTCCCATCTTAATCCTAAATTTAAACATTCAGCATTTATCGGTGTATTACCCCCATCATTCACTATTCCTTTTTTTAAAAATCCTTGACTTGCGTTAGTAGCACGACCCTGAATATGAAGTTCAGGTCTTTTGATACCTATATGTTGATACATACTCATATGTGTATGTGCGGCATCTAATTGAGCAACACTGCTACCCGCTACATCCGTAAAACTATACCAACTATTCGCGTTCCAAATATTAGTAGCACAATTATATGCTTTATAAGAAGGACTTTCATAATATTTATATAATACTTTATCAGCATACTTTAAAGTTTCAGGTAAACTATCACTTTCTACTTTATGAATTATCTTTTTCTCTATCGCTTCACCTCGTAAATTTAACTGCTGTGTTAACTCAGTAGCGACATCACTTGGTTTATTAAATCCTGGTTTTGATTTGATAGTTATTAAATTTCTTACCTGGTCCCAATCATATAGGATAGCAGGGTCTCGTAAATCAACGGCATCAAAGTAGGCATCATCGTCTCTCGCTGTTCCTGCTGGCACATTTGTCTGTTCACCGCCTAATAAAGAGCGTTTACTTAAATCATTAGCTAATGCTGCGTCTGCTGTTCTAAATATTTTTTTTGCTCTGAATATTGTATATCTACTATTATCATTTAATATCATACCTTTTCTAAGTGTATATCCTCCGTAGTTCGGGTTCAAATCCGGATTTACATAAGTATTATTCTGATTAACTAATTTATAATCCGCAGGACAAAATTGCCAAGCATCAGTAAACCCAAATTTATAATCGGGATTTGTTCCGCTTAGATTTCCGTATCTTACATTACCAAATTGACAAGCACCAGCATTAGACGCATTTTTTTGTCCGGTATTAACATCAAATCCATCATAAGGATTAGTCGTCTTCTCTACTTGTATATTAGTTGGTACATCAGTCCCGTTACCGGACACTGCTAAAAAAGTATTCAATCCTATATGTCTTCTTGGTAATGTAGCATAAAATTCTCCTTTAGCAGTCTTGTAAGGTGAATATACAATATTCGTTTCACCATCATTAATTGTTAATGTTTTTAATTCATTTCCCCCGTATTCTGCTCCGTGAGTATATATCTCTCTACTTTTTCTTACAGGAGCATCAGAGAATTCATTGAGAGGACTTATATAAGTTGGGAACTCATCTCTGTATTCAATATCTTTGCTAACATTAATTACAACGCTATTTTTTCTATCTCTTTCTTTGATTTCTAATTCACCCGCCTGTGCCCCGGTTTCAGATACAAAACCCGAGTGAACTTGTATTTTATCTCCGATATCTAAGACAACGCCAGCACCGCAATCATTAGTCCATTCAGCAGGATTTTCATTATTAAATGTAGTCCCTTCTATACTTGATTGTCTGCTACATTCAACTACGATAGTTTGTTCCATCTATATTGTTATTTATATAGATTATATTTTAAAAAAAAATTTAAAAAAGATTATTTTAACGAGGTCAACTATTAGTTGACCTTAAGCATATACAACTTCCATCTTACCATCATTAAGTTGTGCCATCCTTACAACCTGTAACCAGCATCGTATCACGCTTTCACCATCCATAGTATTGCGTTTATCATATAATTCAATACCTCTGCTATTCACACGCTCACCCCGATTGAGAGCATAGCAGTGCCAATTAGCACGCGACCTAATATCACAATTGAGTGGAGAAGTGCCACCAGCATAGGCAGAACCCATAGGGTATCTTTCAAATCCACCTTTGATTGCTTCCTGTGCTAACTGACCCTGACCTGAGTAGATATCGCGAGAAACGTGAGGGATACGACCCTCAACCTGAAGTAAATTATGAAACTGGCGTGCTGAATTAGAAACATCAATCGGGAAAAGGAATAAATCATTGTATCTTAAATTAGTTTCAATAGTCCCCGTAGAAGTAGCAGAAATAACAGGAGTATCAGACCCGTAGTTATTAATTAAACCCTTCGCCGCCGGTTGCTTATTCTCAACCTGAACACATACCTTATTTACAATACGACCAGCACCTCCTACATTCTGAATTAACTGACCCGAGAATGTTGCCTGAGGAACACTACGCTTAACAAACTGATAATCAACATAGTTGAAACTCATATTACGATTTGCCATTTGGTACTGCGCCATCATTTCTTGGGGATAAAAGATATAATCTGCTACCATCTTAACATCATCTCTAACAATATCAACATCCTTATTCATATCTGTCCCCTGTAGAGTAAATGAATTTCGGTTAGAGGCGGTCGCACCCGCTTTCTTTTCTTGGAAAGTTAAATGAATTGCTACCTGTTCAGTTAGCATAAACAGGGGTAATTGGTTCATCTTTAAGAAGGGGAATAAATCAGCGATTAGGATAGAGAAAACACCCTTATTTTCTTCTTTCTGATAATCAAAAACCATACGAGAATTCGTAGGGACCCGTGCCTTATCTAAAATACCGCTGCCTGGACCATTTGTAGTATTGTTATCACAATTTTGGTCAAAATCCTTTCCGTTATCAACACATACACTTTCTGCCTCAGTTAAACTTTCAATATTGTTGCCAGCGGTTCCAGCAGTGCTGTAGGCAGTTTCACGCTGAGTTAGCGTAGGTCTAACACCTAGACCGACACGCCCTGTGAATACCTGCTCACGTTCCTTATTTGTTTCAGGTGAGATAAACTGACTTTCATAAGCATAGTAGTGGTTGAAATCTTCTAATTCAGAAATAGTTTTACCTCCTACTGTTAATCTCACACGCTGTAGTAAAGATGCTACACCGATATTCGCTGGAAAGAAAACATCCTCACCGATACCAGCACCACCAGCAGCACCTGTAAAAGCATCTCCAGCAAGAGAAAAGGTAATACGAGAATTTGAATGTAAAATACCCTTGTTAGTTAATACAAACCTACACTCTGACTGACTGAATGAAACCGGTTCTAAAATTTCCGTAGCGACATCAATTGCCGTATCAGTAGGAATTGTCCCAATTTTCACTAAATCAGGGATAGCACCCGCGCCACCACTCTGTGCTTGAACCATAGCGGAATTGTTAATACTTGTCATATTATATAATGTATTAACTCAAAAAAAAAGATTTGTTAAAAATTTAAAATTTATTTCACCGATAGGTTAATAAACCTATGTAATAGGTTTATTTCATTACCTGAATACCATTAGGTGTAGAGACTACTGTTTGCTTAGAGTGAACAAACAGGAAAATTGCCTGTGGATGGTCGCTTGATAACTTAAGTTGTAATTGAAGACCGAACGGCACATTTTCAAACGAAATACCTTGGTCTGAAATTGTATCATAAGCGATACCTAAACCCCAGGCACTACCCCCATCCTTGATTGTTTTAGCATTAGGATAATAAACATCCCCAGCATCAAAATACTTGTAATTTTCAGTATTAACACTGCTTCGTGCTAATTTAGCGAAACTGCTAACAGCATTAATATAGTTTCGTGCTAACTGACTATCCATAGTATCATTTCCTACAAAAGCAGTTTCCTTCTGTGAAGTATCTAAATTATACTGAAGAGGGTATCGCTCTCCACCGCGGGTAAATACACACTGCTCTACGACTGCTCGCGTACCATTAGCATTTGTGAAAGGTAGAGTAGCGAGACCATCATAAGCAAGATTATTAATATGTCCAGCAGGAACAACATTCATATATGCTCCAAGAACCTTAGATAAAGCAAGGTTGAAATTGATATTAGCATTCGCAGAGTTAATAGTCTGATAGTAAGAAGTAATACTATTGTAAACAAATGTATTAGTAGTCTGAGACATTAACTGAGATAACTGGTCGGGTGGAGGAACCATAGTTTCACATACAAGACGAACCTTAGATAATTCATAATGAGCATTTGGTAAAGCAGCAATATCTCCGGTTGCTGAACCCGTGAATAATACATTGCTATCCGGTGCTAAATTTATTTCAATACGTAATCCACCTACTCCCCACTGACCCGATAGCGGGATAGGTTCTCGTCCTAAAAACAGACCGCAGACTAGTGGGATACAAAATTCATTCTTACCTGAAGAGTGTGCCGCCTGTGTATTTTCAACAACACCTAACTGCTGTGCTTTGTAATTAGGGAACCGAAGGGAGGTTTCATATGTATGCCCCGAGAAATCATCCATTGACTGAGTTACGGATAGGTATGAAGACATCATACGATTATGATGATTTATTGTCTCCATCACCTGACCGGATTTCTGACTGAAAATAGTAAGTTGGTCAACGATAGAATTAACACCTAGTCGCTCATTCATACGGATTTTATCTGCTTCTACCGGTAAAACAGAAGAGGCAGCATCCTTCCAAATAGTAAATTCACCTACAAGACGAATACTACCTGGTTTGATAAATCTATCTTGTTCACCTATCAGAAACTGAATGGTAGGTTGCCCCCCAAAATACGATAGGGACCCATTTGAAGTAATATTACTTGGCACAATCTCTTGATGAGTAGAATAACTTGTCATTTTAATTTATTACAACAAATAATTTATTTTAAACAAATTTTAAAAAGAAGATTTTTAGACCGGTCAACTATTAGTTGACCTCCATTTTATATTTATATCTGGACTTGAATAGAATTACCTGAAATAACAATTCGGCGAAGGTGAGCGCACCATACATTCCAGAGTTTATTGAATTCAGGTTCTTCTGCCTGCTGATACTCAACCTGAAGTTGGAAATCACGACCTCGGGTATCATAGACACCATCCTGTAGTGAAAGAGCACGACCGATAATAAAATTCTTTCTAAAAGGGGTCATACTATGAGGTTTGATACCTGCCATCACTAGTGCCTTTTCTAACTCAATTAGCGGTTGCTGGTCAACACTATTCTTAGCAGAAATTCTATCACATTTAACCTTACGAGACGGATTTAATTTACCATCGTAGAATAACTGATACTGGGTAAGATTATCTGTGATACCTACGAGACCCGGGCGAACCGAGCGATTAGTATGTTGAAATACTTGTCCATCCCTATCGTAATCATCAATATGTGTCCCTGAACCACTCATAATTTCCTGCTGAGTATATACTGATGCGTCGGTAGGTATCGCTAAAACTGATTTCGCGCGAGACTGGGTAAGAGGTATCCTTAACGTGCTTAATTTTTCAGAAGCAATCTGTGAAGTTTTGTAATTAGTGAATGATAGAAAATCATAATTCATAGCACCACCTTCTTTCATCATAGATGCTAATTTAGATGTATAACCACCGGGCATCGTAACCTGCTGAACGATAAACTCGCAATTTGTGATTTGATATGTAGGTTTCCAAAGAGCAGAAGTAGCACTATCAACCGACCTATCAATCATTACACAATCTGCTGTTAAAGCGTGTGAAGGAACAAATTTATCATCAAGTGTAATCTCTACAGTATTAACACTAGCACCGGTAGAATAAGCGATACCAGTAATAGTTTTGTAAGTGGGGTCCGTGCCACTCGCATTTGTGATTTCTTGGTCTGCTTCTACATCATAAAATCCGATACGCTGACCTTTAGAAAAAGGTATCTGTGCTCCACCTGTATTAGCGTTAATCGCCATACTATTATCACGTCTTACAAAAAATTTCTGGAATGAAGACCCGTTAGTAGCAGTTGGATACTGAGGACCACTATTCGGATTAGCTACATCAGCGGGGGTATCCGAAGTTCCGTTAGAAGATAAGAATATAGGATTTGCTAATAGTTTTCGGTTCTTCATTACGTTATCAAGGGTTCTTACGCAATGCTTAGCATCTTCTAAGATAATTTCAACGATTAGACCATCCGTTAATCCTACAGGGAAAATCTTATCATTTGAGAAGATACCGGTGTTTAGCGGTAGTAAACACTTACATTTCTTAAAGGAAGGTTCGGTTCCGGAGCGTGCCTTAGTAGGAGCATCAAAATAAGGATTATTTGATAGATTGTTTGCTGTATCCTGAGCGAGACCGGTAGTAGACCTATGTTTTTCATCATAATATACACAACCCTCGGTAAGAGCACGCTTCTGTTTGATAGTATCATTAAGTTCATAATCATATTTTACCGCTGTTAAAACATTGTAATTTTGGTATTCCTCAAGTAAAATTCTTCCCGCGCCTCCGGAGTACACCCTCAAATCCCGTATTAAAACGCTACCCCCTAGTTGTCCGTCAAGTTGTAAAAAAGCAGGGTTGCTATCATTAGAAAGTAATACATCAAACTTCAAATAACTTTCCTTAGGTTGAAAGAAATTCGTAGAAGAAGGAATATGAAATTCAATCTTCTGTCCCGGAGAATAGTCTAATCCGTGTTCTGCTGGAATAGATATTTTAGTCTGTCCGACCGGTATTTTATCTTCTGCTGTCCAAAAGTTTGCCATCTTTATTTATATTATAAAGATTATTTTTATTCATTAACAAAAATTAAAAAAGTATAAATTAGGATATGTGTTCTAAAGGATTATGAGACATATTACCAACAAATCCTAAACTTGTGAATGCTTCTGTATTAATTGCTTGAGGTTTAGTTGGTGCTGGATTTTTAGAAGTTCCATCCGGATTAATACCAACTGAAGCATCA
>Ga0181400_1000996_pt1 | contig 12024 bp, 17 predicted proteins | sample 23SPOviralmetaG_FD_130129 | JGI IMG/M metagenome (GOLD analysis project Ga0181400, IMG submission 130129) | Marine viral communities from the oligotrophic San Pedro Time Series (SPOT) site, San Pedro Channel, CA, USA - 23 SPOT_SRF_2011-06-22 | ecosystem: Environmental > Aquatic > Marine > Strait...
ATAACTATATCCTCGTGCCATTTCCAACCCTTTCCTACTTGTAAAAATTCGTTGTAATCTTTTAAATATGCAGTTGGTATACCAGAGCTAAATGCCCTACGATAAGATAAACTGCCATGATTACTATGTACTAAGTCCATAACAGGAAAAACCTGTTCCATTTCTTTTATAATACTTAATGATTTTCTTAATTCATCACCTGCACTTGATAAGTCTGGGTTGCTATCATGAAAACTTATTGCGTGGTGATCTAATTCGTCACCTATATTTACAATACGATCTGGTTTATAAACTTTTTTTATAGCTTTAAGAAAATCCATCATATCTGGATGGTGATATGGTATGTGTTGATCGCTAATTACTAGGATGCAGTTATTCTTAGTCATTTATAATTTTGTCCAAATGTTTGACACCTAACTTATCTGTAACCATTATACCTTTTTCTAAACTGCAAGTGTATGCCACTTGATTACCTGCTGTACGTTCTGCAACACGTTTACCTTCTAAACAAACAGACAGACTAGGTTGATGATACCAACCATCTAATTTTCTTTCGTCATTTTCTATAATGTACATTGCTAGTACAACTACCATTTCAATCATTGGTGCGTACCATTGTTTCTAAGTTTATCTACTAACGTTTCTAAATCTATAATACGTTCTTCTAAAAACTGTACTTGCATATCTACTCTTTGTATTTGTGGCATTTCTTTTTCTACATTGCTTTTTAATTTATCTTGATCTTTAGCAAGATATTCTAACAACATAAATTGTTCTTGATCGATAGGCTTTTGGGTACTTGCTTCTAATAAGTCTTGTTGCATTAATTGTAATTCTGTTTCTATGATGTTAAGTCTTTCAATTACACCAAATCCAAACCATGCGCCCGAAACTGCAAAAAATACAATCATAGCCATATTGCGTATTGGCATGCTAACTGCCGTATCTTCACTAATCTTCATAATTAACCTTTATAAAATGGTTACTAAATCTATTAATGATTTAACACTATCTGCAAAAACAAATATAAACATTGCTGACAGTCCTAATATTACTTTCCATATATTCTGTATTTGCACTTCCATTTTTTCCATAGAAGTTTGTATGTGTTGTAAATGGTTATTTTCAATAGTAGCAATACGACTTTCTAGACGTATTAATGTTTCACTATTCTTTTGACTCTGCGTTGTCATTAACTTCATCACCTTTTAAAGTTTTAATTTCTCTTAAAAGAGATTGGTTATTAAGTTTTAAATTAGTAATCATCATTTCTTTTTCGTTAATAATACTTACTAAATCATTTATGGTTTGTTTTAGTTGCTCTTCCATTTTTACCCCTATACGTCTTTTACGTTAGATAAATTTTCATTAGATTTTAAATCTGCGTATGCTAACGCAAGTGGATTACCATTTGTAGTTACATCATACTGAATTTTAAAATGATCTACGTGTGCATTTTTAATTTTATATGCGTGGTTATTTCGATCATCTCTTTTTGCTTTATCAACATAAATAAAAACATCATAAATTAATTGATAAGTTGCTTCACTTTTTGTCCAAACTTCTTCTTGTGTAACCTTACCATCATCATCTGTTATTAATGGTGTTGTTATTTTCCATTCACCATCAAATTTTTTAACATAAGTAATTGGTATATAGCAGTATGCGTTTGTCAAACTGATACCCTCACTTGTTGTCATATTTGCTGTTATTGCCATTGTTATCTCCTTAGTTTAATAATTGTATTTCTTCGTCAGTTAGTAATTTATCGGCTTCTTCTTTGCCAATAGTTTTCTCTGCTAGTTTGTAAAATGCATTAGCAAGTTTTTGGTGTTTCTCATATTGTTGCCAAATAGCTCCATTATGAAGTCTTTGCATACCTGTTACGCTTACCATGTTATTTGGTGTTCCGTCTTTTTCTCTACCAACTAATTTTAACTCTGCAAGTTTTTCATGGTTGTATGCAACAAACTTGTCAAACTTAGAATCAATAACACCTTTTTTATGTGATAAGTCGTATGCTCTTACTAATTGTGCGTCATCATAAGCATCAAAGGTAGTTGATGAACTGTCAGCATGAAAATCACCTTCTGCGTCAAATATAAATCTTGTATATATGTATGAAGCTAAAGTTAAAAGATTAGAGTTTGATGCCAACGATGATACACCTGTACCACTTCTATTTGCTACAAACAAATGATATGCACCTACACCACTTGTAGATTTTGTTGTGCTTATTCCGTGACCATGTGCCCCTATTCTCATATATTCGCCATCAGTTCTTGAACTGTAAGCAAATATATCTATACCACCATTTGCGGCACTATTTTTTCCCATTTGTAGAAATGTATCAGTTTCAGCTGAAGCTGTCATTAAGTGTGCAACATCAGATGATTTAAAAGTTAAAATACTACCATCAGCATCACCTTGATTTATACAGAAACCTTTAGTTGTATCTGGAGCACTTTCTCCTCGAGTAGAAATGTTTGCGTCATGATCTATTCTTAGTCTTTCACTACTACCTGCTGTCATAAATCTTATTTGGTTAGTGCCACTTGGAGAGTCTTGAACAATATCTAATCTACCTGCTGTATCGTGGAAAATTCCAGAGTAATCACTTCCGCTAAAATCACCATTAGAATCACCATCTAATAATATTGAAGCTCCACCTGCATTGGTTGAGCCTACTCTTATACTTACCGCACCTGCGGCCTGTCGCATAAAGTTACCATTAGCGTCAATACTACAAGCTAATGAATCATTAGTATAAAATTCCATATCATTATTAGTATGATCATAACGAATACCACCCATAGCATTACCACCAGAATCACCAAATGTTATATAACCAAATCCATCTGTTGGTGAAAGAATACCCATACCTATACTTGCGTTACTACCAGAGCCTTCTAAAATTAATTCATCAGAATTTGCATTAGCTGAACCACCACTATCACCAGTTTTAATATGTACACCCGAACCTAGATCAGAAGCACTTAATGTAGCGTTCATTAAGTTTGCTATTTTACCATCTTTAATTAATAGACTGTCAATGGTAACTCCTGCGTCAGCTGTTACTTCTGCAATTAAATCAGTAGTAACTGTTTGCAAATCACTTGTAGCACCTATTGTTAAGATTGACACCCAAGCGTCATCATCTTTATTTCGCATGTACAATATATTGCCGTCAGAATCGAACCACCATTGATTAGCAAATGTTGTACTTGGTGCTGAATTACCTGCGGAATTAGTTGCTAGTGCTTGTAATGAGGTGTTAATCTCTGCTCTTGTGTTAGGGAATGTTTGGTTTGCGACTGTAAAATCTGCTTGTGTCATTTTTTATCCTTTTTAACTTTTTTTCCGTGTACTGTACCGACACGTTTTGGGTTATCGTTATTATGTATTATAGTGAAACCATCATCTAAAAATTTTTGTTGGTTACTTTCAATAGTTGTAATGTTTAAATTACCTTTTCTTAATCTTACTTTGTTCATACGTTTTTCTATCAAATTTTGCACTTAGAATCAAGAACCTGTTAAATTGCTCTGCCTTGTCCAGTTGCAACGTAGTCAAATGTCCTACTTATTGTTGTACCACCTGCATTAAAATATTCTATTGTAAATCCTGTTGCTGATTTACTTGTTATTGTAAAGAAATTGCCTGTTTCAATATTTTGACTTGCAATAGTTACAGATGGCTCAAAAAAGAAAGCATTTGCAAATGTAATAGTTTTACCATTTGTATCAGTACCAGAAACTACATTTTGTTCTTTTTCAGTACGATCACCCATAAACAATTTTACTTGGCAATTATTAACTCTAGGTGTTGCTGATGAAGTACCTGTACTTAAATTTAGTTTAAATCTTGCGTATCTAAATGCATAATTACCATCTTGAAATGGTTTAAAAGTTGTGTAAGTAGTATTGTCATCACTAGTAGCTATTAATAATTTAGCATCATGATTTACTGTAGAAATAGCACCATCAAATAATCCTGCTACACTATCAAAGTTTCCTGCCATAGAATCAAAATTGTTGATGTAATCGAGGTAATCTACATTTAAAACACTAGATACTCGACCTTGATATTTTGCCCCTAAAGATATTTGATTAGCAAATGTATATGTGCCAGAAGGTACAACACCTGTACCTGCGTCAAACAATCCTGTTGCGTCATCAAAATTACCAGAATAAGAATCAAAATTACCACTTGAATCGAGGATTAAAGTACCATCTACAGGTACAGTATTACTATGTGTACCACTAAAACCTGTTTCTTCTGTAATAGTTGTTGCTAAAACCTGTCCTTCAAATTCTGCTATAGTTCCAATAACACTTGTTTCTGTTGTTGACTCATGTCCAAGTAAATCAAATGCTTTTATATAATATATGCCTGTCTTTGCAGGTACAGTTACAGAATTAGCAGGTGGACTTACTTTTTCTACTAAAACAGTAGTGTTTGCATAACTGTTAGTTGTATCTGGGCTATAACGTATATGGTAATATGCTAAATCTAAATCTGTATTTGGTGTCCAAGTTAAAACTGCAATTTGGTTTTGATAATCTATTGCAAAATCACTAACGTTAGCAGGTGGGTCTTTTGCACCTACTACTTCATGTGTAGCAGTTGTGTAAGCTGATTTATAACCTAAACTGTTAATTGATCTAACCTTAACGTTATATGTAACACCAGATTCTACATTTAATATTTCTCTTGTTGTACCACTACTAATACCTGCTGATTTATATGTGCTATCCGTTGTTTTTTTATAAACTACTTCATATTTATCAACTAAATAATCACTAGTACCTCTAAAAGATACAGTCATTCTAACATCAATATTACCTTCTTGTATATTTACCATTGCATCAGTAATAGATGTTATGCTTGGACTACCAACAATTTTTGGGTTTGGTAAAAAGGTTGTAGGTAGATTAGCTCTAATGTTTTTTGAATTGTATGTATAAACATTTGCGTCATATTCTACACCACTCATAGCAACTTCGCCATTTGGTGTTAGTGTTAAATTAGTTACTATGTATAAGTTGTCACTAAAACCTAAACCACTATGTGTAACTGCAATAATATCGCCAATACTTAAATTTTGTGCTTCGGAAGTAGTTGCAAATGCAATTTTTAAACCACCTCTAGAACGTTTTAACACTAATTCAGCTATATCTTCTGCTACATAGGGGTTAGTAGTTGCAGGTAACAACATTTCAAAATGTAATTCTTCATCATTATCATCAGAAAGCATAGTTGCATATTTATAACTAGAACCAACGTTTGTTTCATCTGTTGGTGGGTACGTAACTTCATCAGTCATGTAATTATTTTCTTCATTATCAAATTTTGCAGTAACTCTATTATATTTTGATACCTTAGTTTCACCTGTAACTTTTATTTGACCAATTATCATATCTTCGTTAATTGACAATACACTAGTACCTGTACCTTCTATTTTTAGTTTATACAAACCACCACTAAACGTAAAAAATGCTCTCATAGATGAAAGTAAAGTTTTTACATTATCAATTAATTTTGTATTGCTACCTAATCCTACATTGCATTGAAATAATTTAATTGTAGAAGCACCTGTATATGGTGTTACATCTGTATTTGCTACACCTTGTGCTGTAGTAAATGAAGCTGTATCTATTTCACTAGCACTTAAACCTTTACCATAAACAGTATTAGTTAAATAATCATGTAAACATAATGCAGGGTTGTTTGAATATGCATAACTTGAACCACTTAAATTTGTGTTAACTAATTTACCTTTTATAATAAAATTTACTTTTGGTATTCTGTTAAATGCATCAGAGTTATATTTAAAACGAAAAATTGCATGACAAATGCCTTTACCTTTATGTTTGTCATCCCAACCTAATCTGTTAACACCAAACTCACCAGAAAAGTTATTTCCATAATCGTAACCATCATCACTACCATTAAACCAAATAAATTCTGTTGGAAAAATATCTGTATCTACATCATCTATAACCTCTACTGCTTTATACATAGGGTGATCTGTTTCAATAGATAAATTAGATGTATTAGTAGGTGCAGTTGTTGGAGTTGGTGAAGTTAAGATTGATGCACTACTTATGGTTGTAGTATTACCATAAGTTGAATCTGATCCTGTATAAGTTGCGTATAACTCATCGTCTAAATACAATTCAGTAAACTTTGCAACTTGACCTTCACAAAAAGCTAATACAACATATAAAAATTGGTTATCATCAGTTGTTGCTAACCAAACAATATTACCACCCATTTTACGTGTACCATAAACAACAGGCATGGCATCCATAGTAGAACGTTTGTTAACTAATATACCATCACCCATTAGATCGCTAAGGTCTGGCATATCGGGCATATCTGGTATTAACCAACCAAATAAAAAATCACCTATGTCAGCAATAATATCTATAATCCCATCAATAATGTCATCTATAAAATCTACAACATCATCAACTAAATCTTCAAACGGATCTGTAATTGCATCACACATTTTTAAAAACCATATCCATACTTTAAACCAACACGTCTAAAATCGTGTTCAGCAAATAATTTATCTCTTGCAGGTATTTCTTTACCATCTAATGTATTTAACATACAAGCCATGCCACGTTTATCTGCTATATTTTTAAATGCTTTTAATAATAAACTAGCTGTTTCTATATTTCTATGTTCTTTAGCAATCCAAAAACCCATTTCTGTTAAAAATTCTTGATCTGCAAACCACCAATAACCTATAGAACCACATACAGCACCTATAATTTCTTTATCTTTTAGTAAACATAGTACAGTACCATCTTTAATCATTCTTAAACCATACTTTGTAGCTTTCATTAAATTAATTGGTGGAAATATAACATCTGCACCTTCTGTCATTTCTTTAACAAATTTTTGAAACGTTGGTATATGTTCTTTAGTTGCTACTATTACTTTGTAATTATTCTGCTTCATCTAATTTTTTACCCCATTCTAAATCTACTATTAATGAATTTGAAAACTCAAAAAATTTATCACCTGCAAATTGTTTTTGTTGTGAATTGTCGTTAGTTCTTCTGCCCTTCTTCATTTCAAAGTTAGCCCAATGGTTTGCAACATCTACTTCTATATTGCTACCTGTTGTAGTTTCTGTAATTCTATAACCCTTAATGTAACCTTTAAATAAAATATAAGGGTTATTTATTAATGCACCTGCATCGTTTAAATATGCCCTGTAAACTATAACAGGTCTATGTATATGTTTTTCTGTAAGAAATAATGTCATAAATGCTTGGTTAACACTATCTAATCTAAAATTTACATTTGCAGTAGTTGGTTTACCAATTTCAGTAACTACAGGTAAGTTTAATATTTCACTACCTGCTGTATATGTGTTGCCATCATAAACAATATCAAAATATGCAGTTGATCTATAATAGGTTGTGCTACCTATTTGAAAACTTATTAAATGTATTTGGTCTAAATGATTTTTTGCTAATTCGGTTACTAAATCAGAGTGTAAACTACGTGTCATTAGATCACCTCAATCATATCTATTTCGTATTGAAAGAATCCTGTATTTTGTAATTGTATTTCTTGTATGTCGTTTGTTAAGGCTACTGTAAATGGTACAGCATCATACGTAACAGCACTATCATTTACTAGTGCAGTAGTTAATGGTGGTTCTATTGTAACTGTTGCCGCGTTACTTGATGAAGTAACATCTGCAACTACCATGTATACTTTATCGTGTGAAGCAAACTTAATAAAATCACCTGCCTTAAATCTACCTGCACCATCACCTGCAAAACCATCCATAGCAATAGTTGTATCTGCTACACTATGTGCTCCGTTTACTAAAACACTACCTGTTTCTGTACCTAGTGCGTCATCAAATATAGGTGGTGTAAATGTAAAGTTTTCTTTTCTACCTCTTTGTTTAATAACAAATGCATAGACTTCGTTAAACTCTGTCCTGGTCAATGGTGGAAAGGTAGCACGTAATTTCCATTTTTGATTTTGTAATTGTCTTGCCTGTCGTCTACCACTAATAGATGTACTAACCAATGTTGTTTGCATTGATGTAATCTTAACTGATTTAGGAATAATACTAGTAGGAAATGCACCACTCATACTAAGTTAGCCTTACCTTGTGTATTCATAGCTGAATTAATCATACTAATAATTTGTCCTCTACGTGTATCTAATAGTTGCCCAAAGCCTTTAGCATCTACTGTAGTAATATTAAACGTAACGTTAGTACCTGCTGTTTGATTAGGTAAAATAGTTCCGTCTGTATCTGGTACAAATGTTTCTGGTCCACCCTCACCAACTGTATAAGGTGTACCACCTCTTACGTTACCACCAAAACGTCTACCACTATATGTTTGCGATCTTATAACACTTACTTGAGCCATACCTGCGGCAACTGTTGCGGCGGCCGCAATAGCACCAAATGGCCACCCACCATAAGTTTTAAATGCTGTAACTGCCGCTTGATATGTTTTAATTATTGCATCTGCAATAGCATAAGCCTTATAGGCCTTAAATGCTTTTTCGTTTTGCGTTGCCATCTTACTTAATGCTTCACCACTTTTTTCCCAAGTATGTTGTATAGCATCTTGTTTCATTTCTTCCATTTCACGTCTTTGCTCTGTTTCTTTTCGAGCTTTCTTCATTGCTTCTTCTTGCCCTTTACTAAAATTACCTGCACCTTTAGTTACATTTTCTAAACTAGTTCCCATATCGTTATTTGCTGTTGTATTCTCATCAATAACAGGTTTTGCTTCTTTTAATAATGCAATGTAATTTTTTAAAAACTCAAGTGTTTCTGCACCTTTTTCATTTGTTGTAGATAATGCTTCTGCTAATGCTTGTTCTTTTAATATTTCTTCATCTAGTTGTGCTTGTAATATATCTCTACTAGCAATTAATTTATCTAATAATTCTTTTTCTTCTGCTACTTGTTCGTTTGCACCAACAAGACTATTTGCCATATCATCATAAACTCTTTGTTGTTGTCTTACTTTGCTATTTACTGCTTCTAATAAATCTCTTTGATCTTTTAATTTATCTTCAAATATTCCAAAAAACTCACCAACTGCAAATGCGGCTTGACCTATTTCTTTTAATCTAGTGATCATTACACCCATAGCTTCTGCAACTAAAACCAGACCATTTAATAAACTAACAGCTATAGTTTTAGATAGTTCTTCTATACCACCTTTAGATTCTATTTGTTTATCTATAAACTCACCAAATTGTATTACTAAATCATCAAATGCAGGAGCAAGTTGTCCTGTTATTGATTGTGTAAATCCAATAAACCTAAATTTTAATCTTGTTATATTATCGTTTAATGATTCAACACCTGCAATAGTTGTACTACTTAATGTTAAACCAAAACGTTCTGCTTCTTCTCTAGCAATTCTTAAACCTTCACTACCGCCTTCAATAGCAGTTAATAATTCAATGTTCCTACCACCAAACAATTTATAAGCTATTGCAGTTTTATCAGCACCATCTTCTAATGCATTAAGTCCGTCTGCTACTATTAAGAATTGATCGTATAAACTTCCGTTGGTTGCTCGTAAATCTTCTGCTGTAATATCTAACTGTTCAAATGCCTCTTTTGCAATACCTGTATTCTTAACTAAAAAATCATTAATACCTACAGCTAATGTACGTGAACCTTTAGCAAATGCTTCTAATGACGTACCACCCAATTCGGCGGCAAGTCGAAAAGCACCTAAGTCCTCCGTACTAATAAATAATTGTCTTGAAAGTTTCCCTAGTTTATCTATTGCTTCTAAATTAGATTTAATTAATAAACCTATACCTGCAACACCTGCCACACCCACAAGGGCTGTTTTAAAGTTTAATAATGCACCACCAACTTTTTTAAGTCCTTTTGTAACACTACTAAATGCACGTTTTGTTTTATCCTTTGCACTAATATCAAATTTTAATTTATCTGCCATATTTCTTTGCTTCTTGTTGTCTGTGTTTTCTATTGTAGTAAGCAGTCCACAAATTAAATTCTTCAAGTGTCATATCTAAAACACCATCAATGCTCATAGAAAGGGATTCGGCTAGAGCCAAGATATTCTGTAATTCAGAATCCCCTGCTATTTTTTTTCGTAATCGTGTGCGTTAGCACCTTCTGTAGCCATAATACTATTAGCAATATCTGCTATTATATCTGGGTCTACCTTATGCATTAAATCGTCTTTATCACTAGATTTAAAAACCTTATTCTCGTTTTTATCTCTTAATTTTAAAATAACAACGTCTGCTAATACACTTACATCATCTGATTTAGCACCTTTAAACAAGGAACGTTTCTCATACAATGTAAGTGGTGTAGCTGTAAATTCTAAAGGTTTACCATCTTCGTCTTTCCACTCATTAACTTTTATTGTGCGAACCGACTTTTTGGAAAAATGCTCTTTAGCAATTTCCAATACATTTTTATTTTCCATAAGCTATTATACTGTAGCTCTAGTTAATGTACCATTACCTACGAATGATATACTTGCTGTTACAAGTCCATCTATTGCCGCACTATAGCTGTTACTAGTTACGATAATCGCACCACTATAATAATATGCACCAGATGCTGAACCTTCTGGGTAGAAAGCCAATGTAGCCGCTGAACCTTCGATCAAAGCAATTTGACCATTAGTATCAGTTTCATCCCAGTTAACTTCTGCTGAACCACTCCAAGATTTTCTTCCTGCTGTGTAAGCTCTTGTACTGTGACCTAGTGTAGTTGTCTCAACACTTTCCGAAGCTGTATCTACAGTTACGGAAGTTACTTGAGCGACTGTAGCTGTGCCAACTTTAAGAACTGCGTCTGCTGTTGTATGTACTGCCATTTGTTACTCCTTATTTTTAACGTTAGTTTTTGTTTTATCCTCGCCTTTGACAGTCCAACCTATACTTGCATAGTATTCTTTGTCGTAAGCAAAAATTTCCATTTTATCACCATTTGAATTGGTAACTTCTATTCTTCCTTTAATCATATCACACTCCTGTTTGTACAGCATTTTCTACTGTAAGATAAGTAATATCATAATTAAATCGTGCTAGTCCAACCTTTTGACTAGCTGTATCAAATTCTATTTCCATTGTTTTTAGCTCTGTATTTCTAGCATGACCACCCCTTGTAATATCACCTGCCATAGCTTCTTCTACTTCTTCACTAATTGTATCAATCGTATCATCTATGTTTGCTGTACCCTTTACGTGTGCTTCTATTGTAACTGACAATACCCTTTCTTGTGTTCTAGCACTACTACCAATAGCAACGTATTCAACTGCTTCATCATTTGTATATACAACCAATGCAGGTAGATCAGCACTACTTAAATTGTGTATTCTAGTTTCATAAACCCTACTTGCAGTTGTAGTTAAACCTGTAACAGTTGTTACTACTTGCTCTCTAATTGTTTTTCTTAAATGTGCCATTATGCTTCTAACGTTAACCTAGTTACACCTTGTGCATCTGCTTCTACTTTTCTTACTGCGTATGTAGTACCACTAACAACTAATGCATCACCAAATGCGGCAGACGCAACGTCTGATGTTTTACAAGTAAATACAGGTATAGAATAAACTAAATCAATATCGCCACCTGTAGCTATATCTTCTGCTTCGTTGTCTAATAAACCACTTATAGTAGTTGCAGTACCACCACTTGGTGTATAAGTAGCACTAAGACCAAAGTCGTCAGTATTAAAAAATATTGATCGTTCATTATCTGTTTCTACACTCATTTTTCTTTTACCATTTTTAAAACATTAAATGTTGGAATTATTGTTATATCGCCAAAATAGTCTATTGCACCTTCTTCGTCAAACGTGCAACTTGCAAATAGTATTGTTTTATATTTATCTTGGCTAAATAGGTAACCTCTATTATGACATTGTGTAGGCTCTAGTTTTGCTAATTCTTTTGCGTCTTTCCATTCACTATAGGAAATAATATCTAACCACGTTACGTGTACTTTAGGATATTTTATTTTTC
>Ga0181400_1000998_pt1 | contig 12020 bp, 25 predicted proteins | sample 23SPOviralmetaG_FD_130129 | JGI IMG/M metagenome (GOLD analysis project Ga0181400, IMG submission 130129) | Marine viral communities from the oligotrophic San Pedro Time Series (SPOT) site, San Pedro Channel, CA, USA - 23 SPOT_SRF_2011-06-22 | ecosystem: Environmental > Aquatic > Marine > Strait...
TGATTCTTCTTTAGTCTTGCCTTCTGTGTGGTGGATTTCAGCAGGTACAAACCTAAATCCTTTTTTATAACAGACAATGCAACCTAGTTGACTAACATTATCCATATGCTTAGATTCATTTGCTGTTGGATTTCTTCCCTTTATCGCCATCTTTATCCTTTTTCTTTTTACCAAAAATTTCTTCAAAGTTTTTATCAAACTTATCTTTATCATATGGTTTATAAATAGACCCCTTTCCCCCATGCCATTTAGCCATTGTTAATCCTTGTCTTTATTTGATTTGATATAGTTATTCATATTTAACCAGTCAATATCCTCTTCATCCACTCTTTTATCAAAGTAGTAAAAAATAATTGCACAAGTTTCTCTCCACTTTCTATCAAGAAAGTTATCTAATCTAATGAGTAATTCTTTCATTTTCTTTTCCTAAATAATTTATCTGCTTTTCTTTTAAATGACCACTCTAAAAAATTACCGATAGCATCTTCTAATAACTCAATCAAATATTTTTTCATCTTCTCCATCCCATATAAAGCTTACTGTTGTCTTACCATGACTATCATATTGAATCTTCCATATCTTAAATGGACAATCATTAAGCCATTTATAAAACGCTCTAGCTTTCTCGTTCATACACCCACTCTATTTCTAATGTATCAGGTATACCACTAAAGCAAGGGTCATGCACATAACTATCTTCTTCATAATATTCAGACCATGAAGTATATAATTTTCCTGTGTTAGGATTAATTTCTGTTCCTTTATAAGGCTCATTATCAAAATGATTTTTTATATCTTCCCAATTTCTTATATGTTGTATTGGTAATAATCCTGCATGACTTATACAAAAATCTTCAACAGACTGTCCGCCACCCCAAGCATCAGTTATCTCTTCATTGCTATAATCCTCAAGAATCCAAGGTATAAACCAATCGTGTTCTATTTGGATTTTTTCTTTTTTTATTATTGCTTCACTCATGCTCCATACCTCTTACGCTCTTCCCTAGCATTAACCATCTTAGTACGCCATTCTTCAAACCCTACTTCTAAGGCTCTTAGTTGTACTTTAACTGCACTCAACTGACCTTTAGCTACTGCAACTGCCAATCGTGATTGATAGACCTCTGCTTGATTTTCAGCGAATGTATCTTGAGCACTTGTTGTCTTTATGCCCTCTGACAAAGCAACTGTTTTCCATAAGGCTAACACCCTCTTAACATCTGCTTCTGACTTTAACAATTCGTATTCAGCAGTTTGCATTACAGGAGCAACATCCCTTATCTGATTCTGCCAACTCTCTATCTGTTCATCCATCAGCCTTTCCTCCAACCAACTACTAAGAAATCTATATCCTCAAAGTTTTCATCCTCTAAGGCTTCATCAGGCAACCATTGAGATAGCTGTTCGTGAGACTTACCTCCAAACCAAGCTAAACCCTGTTCACTTTGTAAAGGCTCCCAACCTTCTTTTCTAATATCTTTTATTTTCAATGACATTAAATTCCTCCTCTAAATAAGTAGAACAACCCTTTGAGTTGCTCTACTGTTAAATACTGTAAGTGTTTTGGTATCTTTTGATAATCTATCTTTTGCATACTAAACCCCCAACTGTGATTTGTGATGTTCTTGTCGTTCATCCTCTAGCTTATGAAAGAGGTAGTCCATAAGCTGAGAATGAGGAGTAGTGTTAAAACCATCATCTACTTTTTTCATTTGTTGAATGAGAGTTTTGTACGCAACCATGAAGTCAAAAAATATATACTCGTCAATATTCTCTTCGACTTCCATTACCAAGTCTTTACCATATGTGTAAACTTTAGCCATGATTAAAATGGTAAATCATCGTCATCAAAGACTGGATTGTCGTTGACATTTTCTACTGGCTTTGGCTCTTCTTTTTTCTGTGGAATATCCAATCTAGCATACTTGTACTCTTTGCCATTCTTGGAAGTTCTATTCCATAATGCCACTCGTAAGTCAACACCGCCATTCTCATTAGTGTCTCCACCTCGTAGCTTCTCTACAAGTTCTTTGAGCATATCTCTTGATACAGAAACCTTGCCTGTCCAATCAGGTTGTTTCTCGCTGTTTTTATAATCATTAGTGTAGATTGCTCCATCACTTTGGTTTTTATTGTCGTACATAATTACACCTCCTTAAGGTTTGATACGATTGATTTAAGTTCTCCATCCAACATTTCCTTCTTTTCAGGAAACTTCTCTCTCAAAGTAGTTAAGTCCGCAGTATTAGACTTGTAATAAGAAGTCATACCCTCTTTAGTCTTTTGCAACTTAGCTAAATCTAAGAAACTTTTTACAAATAATTCTGCCCATTCTTCGCCTTTATCATCTTTAGGCTCTTCAACAGGTTTTTCTTTAGGCTTTGTCTTTTCCTCTACAACATTTTTTAATGCAGTTATAGGCTTCTCTTCTTTATCAGAAGATGGAACATCCTCGCCTGCATATATGTAATGACCTAATCCATACATCGCTAGGCACTTAACCAAACAACGCATCTTAGTATCATTAACTTGTCTTGAATTAGGATTCTGGATAGCATTATTTCTATTATCCATAACACTAAGAGTCATTTCTCTTGTTAAGTTATCTATAGAAACTCTGCATCTAACTTCTGCTGTGCCATCAGGAAATTTGACATAAGGTACATCATCCTCGCCTTGATAAAACAGATAAGTAGACTGTGGATAGTGTTCTTGTAAAACACCCCATGCCCACGCCCATGATAGGTAGGATAGATTCATCTTCTTTTCTACCTTGTCTGAACAATCTATCTTAGATAGGTTATCCCAAACATCTTTATAAGTAAGTTCTTTATTCGCCATTTATACTTTCCTCTTTATATTGATTACAAAATTCAGCCACATCACAGTAATCTTTACATCTGATAGATTCGCCTTCAGCAAATACAACATTCAATAATTTACTATCTTTGTGACCCTCCACAAACTCATCAGCTTCTTCTTGGGTATCAAGCAGTCTTACTGCACTTTTTCTACCTTTCTTTTCCACACGATAAGTATCTTTTCTTTTCCACCTTTCAGCATCAGTACAAAGTGGTAAATCATTATTGATTAAATACCCTATCTCTGCATCTTGATGGATTGAAACTCTTTCATTTACAAATCTTTCTTGCTCTTCATCTGACCACATATCAATTTGGATAACTGATATTGGGGATGGTGGATAGTCTCCTCCACTTCTCATGTACTGATTTTTGTTCCAGTCACGAGCTATCGCAATAATATTTAACCCGTCAATATTCTTTCCTGTCTCCTTGCGATACAAATAAGCATATAGGTTTAGTTGTTGTTCCCATTCTGCTTTACCTTCTGTTTGTGCAGAAACAATAGACCATACTGAAGTCACTTTGTAGTCCTTTAGTATGTTGTCGTTTATGTCAATGCTGTCTGTCTGTCCACTTATAGTCCAATCTTTCACTACAGAGTACATACGTTGCTCTGTGATAGTGTCTTTGTTATCTTCGTTGGCTCTCTCTAGGATGTTGTGAACTGATTGTCCTAGTAGTTTCCATATCTCACTTGATACATCTATAACCAAATTATCTGAATGTTCTTTTGCCAATAATCTAATGCGAGGTGGTTGAAGTAAACCAGTCACAGATATAATTGCTTCGCCTTTCGTATAGTTATCATTATGAATTGCATTGATAATTTCTTGGGGAACATTATGTTTGTTGGTGTACTTCATACTCTCCAAATTCCTACGCCATTATCTAACTGTCTTACAGTAAATTTAAATTTTGGATTTTTGTGTGTAAACCTTAAACAATAGTTTCTAATTATCTTTGCTTCATCAGATATCTTAGATTTAGCCATAGGTATTATTATTGACTGACTCTTTTTCATATCTTCTAGAGGTATATCATATTTTACTGGCTTGCCTACTCCTCTTGGTATAGGTACGCCATCTTTAATTTCAAATTCCATTTATGCTCCTTTGGGTAAAAAATTAAGTTTGGTTTTAATTGACTTAACATAATTGATATCTACATTAAGCATGGTTCTAAGATGTGCCATTTGTTGTGGTGTTATTTTGTCTATTAGAATTTGCAACAGTAATATTTCTTTTTCATCTAGTGTTGTCATTCATACCTCCCAGTAAAATAAAAAAGGGCTTTGTTCATATTACCTGTAGCAGAGTGACTACTTTACTTTACTAGGTAAAACTGGAATAGATTTAATAGCTTTCCACTTTTCCGCTAACCCTTTAGCTTATTGGCTATAGCTGTTTATAGTCGGCTAAACCCCACATCATAATGATGGAAAATTCAGACTCTCATCTAAACACTTTAGGGAAATGAATTAGATGATGTTTGAGTTAAGTTTAAATGATGTCTTGATAATGTGCAAGAAAAAGATTAATATATTTGCATGAATCAAAAAGTACAAATAAAGCAAGAAGTTTTAGATGGATTAGTAGTCAAACAAGCAGTAAGAGATATTGCTAGTAAAGACCCAAGGACTTCTAAGGAAGCATTATTATACTTTATTTCTGATGATTTTTCTAATCTGTGCCAACGAAACGACATCGCATCTGATGGCATTGTTGATGCAGTAAAGGAATTAAATGAGTACCCAGTTCTATCAAAGAAGAGATTAGCAGAAGATGTTTGCAATCTTGTTGATAACTTTTTTGGATTGGGTAGTAAGTAGATATATATAGTAAGTAGATACTTACTGTTATTTTTAATTGTATCTAGTATCTACTAGATATTAATACATTTTAAGGAGGTTTAAATGTATGTCAATAGTGAAATGAATAAAAGAGACTTTTTAAGTCACATCAATAATCAATCTCGCACTAGCGGAATGAAACAGGGTCAACACAAAATCCCATGTCCTGAATGTCAACATGACAGGTCAAAAAACAAACACGACAAACCACTATCTGTAAACATTGATAGTGAAAAAGTTATATATCATTGTCATCATTGTGGCACAAACGGATTAATACCAAGGACAGAAGGAACAGTTATGAATGTAGTTAAGAGCGTAAAAAAAGTAGAACCAGTAGCACCAATAAAACCAAAATCTATACCCAAAAACAATTTAGATTCAGAGTCAGCAAAATGGTTAGAGGGCAGAAAAATATCCCCAAAGGTTGCCGAAGCATCTGGCTGTGTCATCTCAGATAAAAATAATAAACCAGTCATAGGTTTCTCCTTCGAGTCCGATGGCGAAGTTGAAGCAGTAAAGTATAGGTCAGCAAATGGTACTAAGACTTTTTGGTGGGAGGGTAATGCACAAAAGTTATGGGGTAAACAAACTGTAGACAAGTCATTACCAACAATGGAAAGCACCATAATCATTACAGAGGGAGAGATGGATGTACTTGCTATCAAGACAGCTTTTGATGGAGTTATGAATGTGAATTGCTATTCAGTTCCCAATGGTGCTCCTAATAAGATTACAGATAACAAGATAGACCCAAGTGAAGATGGAAGATTCAAGTATGTTTGGAATGATAGGGAGAAGTTTGATAATGTTGAAAGGGTAATTCTATGTACTGATACAGATGATAATGGAAACATCCTTGCAGATGAACTTGCTCGTAGATTGAACAAGGCTAGGTGTTATAGAGTAGATACTTTAGATTGTAAAGATGCCAATGATGTATTGATTAAACATGGAGCAGAAAAATTAAGGAAAGCTATTACAAGTGCAGAGCCTATTCCTTTACATGGATTAAACAGTTTGGAACACTATGAAGATGAGTTCCAAAGTCTATACGAAAAGGGTATGCCAAGTGGTGTGTCAACAGGTTTTCCAAGTGTAGATAAGATATTCAGTTTGTCTACAGGAAATTTAGTTGTCACTACAGGTCATGCAGGTGATGGCAAGTCAGCGTTTATTGACCAATTAATAGTTAATGTTGCTAGGAATAGCGGTTGGAAAACTTGCTTTTGTTCTTTTGAAAAACCAGTACAACTTCATGCTGTACAGTTATCGCAAATCCTAGTGGGTAAACCATTCTTTGAAGGACAAAACGAAAGGATGAATCAAGAAGAAAAAGACTTTGCGGAGTCATGGATTAAAGAACATATACTATTCCAAGATTACCAAGATGGTGGTATGCCAACAATAGAAGCTATCCTAGAAAAAGGTGCAAGTGCGGTAATGAGAAAAGGGATTAGGATTTTAGTCATAGACCCATTCAACTTTATTCACACAGACCATAAAGGATTAGAGACTGATATGGTTTCTGAAATGCTTACAAAGGTTCAACTCTTTGCAAAGCAACATGATGTATTAGTTTTCTTTGTAGCACATCCAACTAAACCATTTATAAGAGATGGCAAAAAGAATGTTTGTACTGGTGTTGATGTAGCTAAATCATATGCTTGGTTCTCAAAAGCAGATACAGGCTTAACAGTCTATCGTGGAGAAGAGGGAGTTGAGATACATAATTGGAAAGCTAGGTGGGGATGGCAAGGCTCTCTTGGAAGTGTTAATATGTCCTTTAACCCAGTAAATGGAAGATATGCAGAAATCGAAGCAGTTGCAGATAACTTTGATTGGGAGTTCTAAGTCGTTGCAAGTCAATGATATTGGGAGTCCTTATCTACATCTTAGAAACTCTGTCACTATTACTAAAATTGGAAAAAGTAATGTTGGCAGAGCGATAGTTTGTGACCAACACATAATAGATAAATCTTTCTTAGACAAAAAAATCACAGCAGAACAACATAATGTTTGCAACAAATACTTAGAACTTATTGTCAAAAGTGGAACATTCGGAAAATCCACCAGCTCTGGCTTTGATGATAGAATATTTACCAGTCATAGTTCTTCTCAGCCTCCACCAAAAGCTATCGTTTTGACTAAAGCTCAAAACAAATTAGTAAAGGAGTGTGGGTATGGGAAAGAGAAGATGTTTTGGCGTATTATGGTTGATAATCCAAAGAAATTGGATAAAAGAAAAGAGTTAGCAATGCAAGATTGCTCTAATGCACTACTAACCTTTTGGTATATTAGTCAGAAGAATCCTGTTTCCTTGTTTCAGCAATCCCTGTTAAACCCCAACTCGTAGGAGTTTCTATAGTAGCTTCAACAGATTCTACTTTTTTAGGCTCAACATTTTTTTCTTCTGCCAAACTATGAATCATATGAATGATTTGTTTGTTTAAAGAACGACTCTCTTTCTTAGCTAGAGCGTGTGCTAAATCGTAGGTTTCTTCTGAACATCTAATGAATAGACTTTTCATTGTTATCTTCCTCATAAATTACTTGCGGACTATCTTGCACTTCTGCTATAGCTACCGACTCTCTACCAACTTGATAATACCTATCTTCTTCTAACTGTTTAATGGCACTTTCAATTAGCCATTCGTTAGCAGTTATCAAAGGGTCATCAAGTAATGAGATAGCAAAAGATATAGCATCTATTTCAGATTCAAATATCCAAACTAGATGAATCCATTTAGCACTAGATTTAGTTGAGAAAACATTTCTAGGGTCAGGAATATCTACTTTATAAGTGTGTCTTATTACCGCATACATAAGCAATGATTATACTGCATTATGCTATCAAAGTGAAATACTAATTGTTCCACATGGAACAGAAATGTGGAATGGCTCTGGTCAGGATAAAAGAAATATTTACCAGTCCATTGTTCCTTTTACGGATTTGTATGGGTATGCGTATTGACTCTTTAGGTAATGTTCGTATCGACCATCAACAAACTACCAAAAAAAAAGGGACAATCTTGCGACTATCCCTTTCCAACTTAAAAGTTTTGGAGGTGTATATAAAAATGAATAGTATTTATATACCAACTATCTTAGTGTATATGATTGCAAATTGCAACACTTATTCACAATTTATCCACAGACTTATCCACACCAAAAAAACCAGTAAATATTTATTTTGACGCCTGACGAAATTACAAAATTCCCCCCCCCTCACAACACCAGCAAAGATAATATACCAGTTAATATTTTTTATCTGGGCGAAGGAATGATTCGCATATCCACTTTTTTCAGACCAAAAAAAAAGGCGATAACTACCTAAGTAGCTACCGCCTTAATAAAAGATAAGTTTATTTAGTTCTCCAAATTCTATACTTATCGTTTTCCAGTTGTTGATATGTTGTACTATGTTTAAGTTTATACATAGCAGTTCTTATTAAATAAAGTTCTTTTATATTTTCTAAAAGAACACTATCTCCAATTTGCATATTTCTAGCTAATTGCATCCAACTAGTTTTTCCACTTCTGTTGCTAGGTAATGGAACACCCCTCTCTATCTTATGGATAGAGTTTTTATTTATATTAGTCATATCATTTTCTCTTCCTCTAACATAAACAAATTTTATTCTTCAGTTTTTTCTAATACCTCCTCTAAATCTTCAACAGTCATATCTTCACAAAGATATTCCAAAGGTTTTAATCTGCCTTTAAAATAAAATTCTTTGATAGTCCCATCTTTGTTTTCTAATATATTTCCTTCATCATCAGATAGATGAAATGTAATATTAGAAACACTTACATATTGATAATCTTTTAAATTAGCCATTAGCTACCTCCTCATTTTTTATTCTATCTAGGTTAATATTCATTCTTGCACCTCAACTTCTACAATTTCATTATCTTTTGTAAAGGCTAAATGTTTTGGATTGGGAATGTTTAAGTTCTCCCTTTCCTTGTATAAAACATCTTGCACCTTATGATTGATTGAAACCAAAGTATTAAAATATCTAACAAGTGCCAAATCAATATCTGATTTTTCATCTAGTTGTCTATTAATCTTTGTATAGATTTCATTACAAGTTCCAATGTTCACTTTTAAAGTAAACTCTAGTAGTTCTCGATTAGTCATTTTTAAGTTCTCCGCTATCTACTTCCATTTGACTATCTTCGCCAAAGTCAGTCCATTTAAAAGTTGATGTAATTCCACCATCTTTTTCACAATCTCCCTCTTTTGAAATATTAGGCAAACATATTGCATCTAAAATTTCACTTTCAGTTAGCTTTTTGTCAGACACAATTTCAAAATATCTTGTATCAGTAGATTGTTCACTTACTTCGTAAACATATTCTTTTGTTTTATTCATAATAATTACCTCCAAGTAATTGAATAAGTTAATAAACTGTTTCATGCCTTTTGGCAATCATCAGTAGAAAATACACATTTTCTATACAGTTTTGCAAAAATCGACTTCGTGAGACTTCGCCTGTTGCAAAGTTAAGAGTAGGTTAAGGGCATAAGATACCCAAAAAAACCCACTCTTAAATCGCATCAGAAAAAAACGAATCTACCAGTTTCTCGTACCTGCGTACAAAAAATATTTACTGGTCAATCTTCTTTGCGATAGATTATCTCGCTTTCATTTCTATCACTAAGATAAGCAATAGCATCTGATTTCTTGATAGTCTTTTCAAAGACATTTGTTTCATGCCTGTTTGTAACATTTGATTTCTCTCCCAAGTTTCCATTCATTACCCACCTGTTAGCAAACCATTCAGCTTTATCTTTGTCCAAAGTCCATGAATAACCCTTATCATCAATACCACCTCGATAAATCGTTATGGTATTTGGCAACTCATTAAAGAACTTAGTATCTTCTTCATCCATCATTAAATGTGAATCAGAAAATTCTAAGAACAAAAGTTGTTCCCATGCTAAATGATTTTCATAGACATTTTCAGTATCAGTCCAAACATTAGCTATCACTTCCCAATAATCTTTTTTGCTTGGCTTCCACCAATCCTCCAAAGCATCAAGAATAGATTGAACTCGATAGGCTCGCTCATGCAACCAAAGATAAGAACTGATATCTTTATCCTTGATAGCTTCAGCAACCTTTTCTTTTTTGAAGTCATAAACTTTATTAGCTTGGCTTATAACTATTTCATGGTCAGACCAAATACCAACAAAATACTTATGATGAATCATCTCAATCCCACCCTCGCTAACAGTTGCAATACTGTTAGCAAGTTCATCGTTTAATTTACTCATTTTCTACACCTCCAAGTGTAATTTTCTGTTTCGCATATCCCTAAATTAGGATGGCTCATCAGTTTGGTTAATTCCAAATACAGAAAGTTGCGAAGGTGAAAGGAAAAAATATTTACTGGTCAAATATCTTTTCCCTCCACTCGCCTGTTGTTAGATACTGTTCATATCAATCTCTATTTTCTCGCCAAAAGGTAAGTTATAGTAATGTGATTGAGGTCTACTTAGTCCCCAAATGACTGGTACATCAGGCTCAACGCTAGCATCAACATCGCAATAGCCATCAGTAAAATATATGAAAGCAATTACATCTTCAGTATCTTCAGTTTCATCGTTGAACAAATTAAAGGGTGGTTCGAACTCAGTTCCTCCGCCACCTCTTAAAGTGAACTCTAACTCTTCGTTGTCCAAATCAAATTCATCCCACCATTCACCAGTTGTAGGATTTCTTATAATTGTAGTATCGCAATAAGTTACTCTAATTTTATTGATACCGCACTCTTCACATAAGTTTTGAGTTTCAGTAGCAAATATATTGAGTTCTTGTTGAGACACAGAACAAGAAGTATCTATCGCAACAACAATTTCTCCGCCTTGCGGTTCGTTATCATTGCTAGGTAAATTGACACCCCTCCAAGAATGTCTTTTGTTGAGTCTGCTCCATGTTGGATTTTGACTCTTAGCGGATGTCAATAAATCTCGCATTACATCAACCCAATCAACATATGTTTCATTGAGTTGTTGCACCGCACCATTCATTGTAGAAGTACCACCTTCAGAACATCCCTCTAGCTTATCAGCCATCAGAATTGCTCGTTGGATATTTTCTTTTACTTCCGCCATAGCACTTTCAGATAATGCATTACCCTCTTCATCAGTTGGCATCCAAACTTCACCCATTGATGGTTTCATGTCTGCTAGTTCATCCAGTAAGGATTTACCGCTTCCATTTCCATCTTGGCTTTCATCTTCGTTGCCATCATCAGAATCAGAATTACCATCATCATTTTGGGAATCGCCTTCGCCACCTTCAGATTCAGAATCAGAATCATCAGATTTAGATTTCATTTCTTCAATGGCATCTTCTAAGGCTTCATCATCATTCATTAAGGTTCTATAAACTGCTTCAGAACTCATGCCTTGATATCTTCTATCAAGCAATCCATCTTTAGGCAGTTCCATATTCAAGTCATACTTAATCCAAGCATTGATAACATAGTCAGTTGCTACGTTCCAAACCTCGTGATTTCGTTTAGCTTTTCTTAATGGATGTTCCCATATAACGTGGCTAGCTTCGTGGACTAATACCGCTTGAATTTCTTCATCAGTTAATGTCTTAACAAATTCATCATTCCAATAGATATTGACTCCATCAGTAGCCATCGTTTCACATCTATCGCTAGCTTCAATCAATTCAAGACTAAGAAGCATACTTGCCATTCCTATATTGCCTTTCATCAATTTCGCTCTAGCTTTTATTATTCTATTTTCACTATTCATAATACCTCCAAGTATTAATTTTATTGAGACCTAAAAAATATTTAACTGGTAAATATTCTTTAGGTTTCGACTTATTGCAAAGTCTCTTCAGTCAATTTATTTCCCAAACATATTGTCTAAGAAACCTCCCTTCAATTCATCAATGGAATCTTCCAAATCATCCGCAACTTGCTTACGCTTGTTTGCACCATAACTTGATTCATCCCTTAAAGAATCTACATCATTAATTGAAGCAAATACGCCTACCAACTTTTGATGTGCATCAGCAATCATTTTGTCATCGCCTAAAATGTCTGCATTGATACTGGGTAATGTATCTAAGAAGCTTCTAAGCTTATCGAAACTAGAGTTCTTAAAGAACCCTCCCTTTTGCTTATCGTTAGGGTCATAGGATTTTAGTTTGTCCGCTAAATGTCCTACTGATTCAAGTAAAGCTTCTACAGTTGTTCTCGCAATCGTTTCAACATTTTTATTTGCTCGTTTAAGAGCATCATGTTCAATTTTTGCTTTTAGCTTTTCTGATACA
>Ga0181400_1001003_pt1 | contig 12006 bp, 4 predicted proteins | sample 23SPOviralmetaG_FD_130129 | JGI IMG/M metagenome (GOLD analysis project Ga0181400, IMG submission 130129) | Marine viral communities from the oligotrophic San Pedro Time Series (SPOT) site, San Pedro Channel, CA, USA - 23 SPOT_SRF_2011-06-22 | ecosystem: Environmental > Aquatic > Marine > Strait...
GCACCATCATTAACCAGCTTTGTTGCTGGTGAGCTATCGCCAAGGCTAGAAGGCCGGGTTGATCTTGATAAGTACCGCCAAGGTGCGGCTGAGTTACTAAATATGGTGGTTCACCCACATGGCGGTGCATCACGCAGACCCGGCACTGAGTATATTGGCGAGATCCAAAGCAGCGCTGTCAAAGGCAGATTGATACCTTTTCAGTTTAAAACGACTGACACTTACATTCTGGAGTTTGGCAATAGCACCATGCGAGTTATACGCAATGGCGGTTATGTTCTAGACACAGCTAAGAATATTACTGGCGCAACGGCAGCATCGCCGGGTGTGATTACCAGTAATGGTCACGGTTTTAGCAATGGCGATGAGATATTTATTTCGTCTGTCGGCGGCATGACTGAGCTTAATGGCCGTAATTATCGCGTTGCCGGTGTTGCAACCAACACATTTACGCTGACTGATTTGTATGGCGTTGCTATCGATACCACCAATTTTACGGCATACACCAGCGGTGGCACTGCCGACAAGCTAACCACAGTGGCATCGCCATATCCCGAAGCTGCGTTGCCAGATCTAAGATTTGTCCAATCTGCCGACACAATGTTTATTGTGCATCAAGATTATGCGCCCCGCAAACTGACCAGGACTGATCACGATGCCTGGTCTTTCACAGAGGTGACATTTATTGATGGCCCCTATCTAGACTTAAACACAACCACCACAACCCTCAATCCCGCCGCTACAAGCGGCACTGGGGTGGCTCTAGTTGCATCGACTAACCTTTTTGCCGCGACAGATGTAGGGCGGCTGGTGAGCCTTCCCGGCGGCAACGCCACAATTACGGCATTTACAGATGCCCAGAATGTGGCCGTTACTATCAATGAGAATTTGTCAGCATCGACTGCCACAACTGATTGGGCTTTGGGCGCGTTTAGCGGCACAACCGGCTATCCATCAGCCGTTACATTCTTTGAACAGCGCCTAATTTTTGCCGCGACAACGAATGAGCCGCAAACAATATTCATGTCAAAGTCTGGTGATTATGAAAATATGACCGCTGGCACTAACGATGACAGCGCAATCATCTACCAAATTGCATCAAATCAGGTAAACAACATTAGATACCTTGCAGCGACAAGGGTTCTGACAATAGGCACATCTGGTGGCGAATTTGTTTTAACCACCACTAATGATGGCCCTATCACGCCAACCAACGCGCAAATCCGCAAATACAGCAATTATGGCACAGCGGCGTTAGAGCCGGTGCAAGTCGCTGATGTGACGCTTTTCTTACAGCGCGCCAAGCGCAAGCTGCGTGAGTTTAAATATTCTGGTGAGATCAATGCTAGCGGCTACGCAGCGGCTGACATGACAATTTTGTCAGAACATATCACGCAAGGCGGCATGTCAGACATGGCTTATCAGCAAGAGCCTGACAGCATTGTCTGGATGATCCGCAATGATGGCCAGCTTATTGGCATGACATATCGCCGGGAAGAGCAAGTTGTTGCGTGGCACCAGCATAAGATTGGTGGAACATACACCGGCACGCATGGTTCTCTCGCATCAGAAACATATGACCATGGAATGGTTGAAAGCATAGCCACACTGCCGACAGAGGACAATGAAGACGAGCTTTACATGATCGTGAAGCGCACGATCAATTCTGTCACCAAGCGCTATGTTGAGCGTATGAAGCCATTTGATTTTGGGTCTGCCGTAACTGCCGCGTTTTTTGTTGATAGCGGTTTGTCGTATGCTGGATCAGCTACCGCATCTTTGTCCGGGCTTTATCATCTACATGGAGAAAGCGTTAGCGTTTTAGCCAATGGCGCAACGCACACTGATGAAACCGTTGCATCAGGCGGCATTTCATTAGATGTGTCGGCCACAACAGCGGCGGCTGGTTTGCCCTATACCAGTAGGTTGACAACACTGCGCTTAGAAAGCGGCAGCGTTGATGGCACAAGCCAAGGCAAGATTAAACGCATCCACGATATAACCCTGCGGCTTCATGAGACTGTCGGTGTCGAGGTTGGCAGCTCTATCGATACAATTGACCGCATACCGTTTAGAGACAGCTCCATGGCCATGTCAGCGGCTGTTGATCTGTTTACCGGCGATAAAGAGATTGAGTTCCGGGGCGGCTTTGAGGAAGACGATCAGATCGTTATCCAGCAAACCCAGCCCCTGCCATTGACCGTATTAGCGGTTTATCCACGCATGAACACATTTGATAGTTGAGGTAAGTAATGAGCTTTTGGCAAATAGCTTCCACTGGTTTGAGCCTTTATCAAGGCATGAAGCAAAAATCAGCTAACGACAAAGCGTCTAAACTGGCTTTAGAGATTGGCGAAGAAAACGCCAAGATTATTGAGCGCGGTACTGAAATCGCAGACCGTCAAATCGTAATTTTAAAACGCGCTTTGGAAATCTCGAACGAGCGTAAAACAAAAGCGTTTGGCGCATTTCAAGGCAAAGGCACCGCTATCTATGGTGGCGGCGGCATAGAGCTTAGCCGGGGTGCGCCTGTCAATGTTGCGCGAAGCTCAGCGGCAGAGTTTGAATATGAGCTGGCTGTTGATGCCTACAACACTGAAATTGCAATTTTTGAGCAAGAAGACAAAAAAGTCGAGACTGGCATGCGCGCAAAGGTAAGCCGCATGGGTGGCCAAGCTCAAGCATCAGCGTATCAGTCAGCCGGTACGGCAGCGCTGTTGTCTGGCCTTGGAACCAGTCTTACAAAAGCTGAAGATTATGAAATGTTCTCAGGTGATTACTGGAACGATTTTGCCAACTCCTTTTAATTTAGCGGAGCCGCTTAATGCCTAGAGTACCAGTTTACGAATCACAAGCAACGCAAACATTAAGCACCGGCATGGTAAGCTATGACCGCGCTCAAATGGATAGCCGTCCATTTATCCAAGCGGCACTTGCTGAAGGTGAAGCATCAGCAAAAACAGCCCAGATGATTTCAGATTACGCTGATGGCCGGATTAAAGCTGAAGGCACTTTATCGGCTGACAATGCATTGCTAGGCGCTGAAATGGCCATGCAGCAAGCATCATCTAACATGGTGAGATCACCTGACCTTGGTGCCGTGTTTGGCGCTGACTTGACTAATGAATATTCATGGCAAGGCGCTGTCAATGAGATCCAAGCAGACGCGCAAGGCTCTCTCAATCCATATGCGCGAAAACTGTTCGATGCAAAATTTCGTTCATTGGCAACAAAATATGGCGCTAATCTGCGCGTGAAGATAGATGAGCGCGTTGACAAAAGCCTAGTGTCAAGCTGGCAAGTAAAGCTGACAGAATATAAATTAGGCTTTGGCAATATTAATAATGAGGAGTTGATGCCAGATTCTAGAGAGGCATTGCGCGCTTATAAAGAATACACAACAAAAATTGCAAATGAAGGGATGGCCCTTGTAGCAAGCGGCAGAATGCTTGAAGAAACTTTGATTGCAGAAATGCTGAAAGCAAATAAAGACATAGCTAAAAACGCAGTGACATTGCTTTTTAACGAACAAACAAACCCTGTTGAGGCTTATCAAGCTTTGACCAGCGGTGATGCAGAGGATCTAGAGAAACTTAGCAAAAGCCATCCTAATGCCGCCTATGCCTTACATATGCTGAAAGAAGCAATCCCGGACGCTAGTGAACGCCAGAAAGTTATAGCTGATCTCAGAAAGCAAGCTTTTGATCAGTACGACACAAATGAAAAACTAAAAGAAGACGAAAATAAAAAACTTAAAGAAACAAACACCAAGCTGCAAAACGAGTTCTTTGAGCCAAGCACCACGCCAGCAAGAAGAAAAGAAATACGCAGTAAATTAGAAAGCCAAGATTTCATCACGCCGCAAATGCAAAAGCTGATGAAAGATCTGAATGATGTGGGTGTGTCTGGTGTGTTTCGTCAGCCTGAGAAAGATGGTGGTCTTGGTGATGACGAAGATACCGTTCTCATGCTTGAATCAAAAATACCTAATGGGCTGCTAACTCTTAATGATTTGATTGCTGAACGAAGCAATCTTACGCAAGAAACATTTAGATCTCTAATGAACGATGTTGGCTCTATTAGAAAAGACCAGTGGACTGAGGCAACAAAGTCTATTGGGGTTGAGTTTAACTATGCGGAAGAGCGTGGCACAGATATTGAGCCATATGAAAATGCGGCAAAATTATCTTATAGAAGAGCTAATCGGCAGTGGCTTAAATACAAAAGAAGCAACCCAATGGCTACGCCAGTCGAAATGGAAAAAGAATTAAAACGCATCATTGATGATGAGTGGACAAAGCTAGATCTTGTTTTAAAAGCTGAGTTAAGAAATGAAGTAGACGGTTTACAAAACTTTACTTCACCAGACGGATCCAATCTTCTCGCAAAAATTCCAAAACTATCAAATGGCGAATATGACTATAGCCAAGTTGTGCCAGTAATAAACCAACACATAATTGAAAACCCAAATAGTGCAGGGCAGTTAGCGACAAGGATTGATGAGCTTTTGTATTTACTTGACATGGTAGGGAGCCGCTAATGGATATGAACAATGTTCAAGGGTTCGCAACGCCATCTGATCAAGCTGTGACAAATACCGACAGCGGCATCCCTAGAATTGCAATTGACCCGGTAAGTGACACGACACCAATGCCTGACCTTAGTAGTCAATTCCTGATGACTGTTGAGGAAGCCAATGATGCTGATGCTGTTAATGAAAAGTACAGCATGGCAAACAGTCTACGCAACATTGGTATAGAGCCGTTCCCAGAGCTGGGGGCAGACGCTAGGGGTGTTACACTTGGTAACATGTCAGCCGGTGCCAGTAGTGGATCTGTCGGGAATGATATGTCAAAGGGCGTGTTTATCGGAGCCGACAAGGGCGCTAGTGAAATGCTTGATGCGGCGGCATTCATAGCTGGCGCGCCTGTTGAGTTGGCCAAAGATGTCATGAATTTTGGGTTAGAGGCTGTCGGCATGGAGCCGGTCAAGAATGCCTTTGGTGACATTGAATCAATGAAAGGCATGATGAACAGCTATAAAGGCTTTGTGAACGATCTGATCCCAATGCCTGACGCTATCGTTGATTGGGCAAGTCAGCCTTATGACAACGAAATGCTTGGCACACTCACAGAGACAATAACCCAATTCAGCGTTGCCGCTGTACCGGCTGCAAAGATGGTTAGAGCCATGACCACATATAACCCGGTGGCGCGTGGCATGATATGGGGCGCTATAGCTGATTTCACAGCGTTTAACCCAGATGATCCAACGCTGACCAATGCTATTACTGAGCATCTAGAGATGGCACCACCAGAAGAGCGTGACGCTGTATTGCAAGCCTTTCTGTCTCAAATAGAAAAATACGACACTGACGGCGAATTGACCAAGCGCGCCAAGACTGCCCTTGAGGGCGGCATCATTGGCGGCGTGGTTGAAGGCGCTATCAAGACTGCCCGGCTGATACCATTTGGCCAGATCATTGATGGCACCAAGCGCGCCATAGGCCGGGCTGGTGATGCGGCTGATGCCCGGATTGCTGAGCGCGCGGCTGACACAGGCGTGACGCTGGGAGCTGGCGCTGATCCAATGCCAATGATCGATGAGGCTATATCTGCGGCTGGCAAAGCAATGCAAAAAAAAAATCTAGCGGCAACAGATAACCCAATTTCTATTGATCTGCCTGAGATCGATCCAGATATTTTGATTGGTAAAAAGATATTCCCAATACAAGCGGATTTAACTAAAGCTGGCGGCTCTTTTAAAGGCGTTGATAGCTCACAACTTGATGAGGCTATTCCTTTGCAGGGTGGCCCGGATTTCCCACTTTTGCAAACATCAGCGGATGGTCAAGTTGTTTGGGCTGTTGATGCAAAAGCTGTAACTAGCAAAAAATTAGGAAAAGATGCTGATTATGCTGTCGTTATGGCAATGTCACCAAAAGCGCACAAAACAAACGCAACTGTCATAAAGTCTTTGACTGACACTGCTATTGCATATGCGAGAGATGGACGCATGACCGCAGAGGCGATAGCAGAAATTGATGCAGTATTACAAAGCGCATCTGTCCAGCCATCGCTTAGACGCATGCCAGAGTTTCCGGGGTTAGCCTCGCCAGATGCAGCCGCTTGGATGCGTGATGCATCTTTTGAAGAACGCAACAGAATTGCTCAAGTGCTATCTTCACCAATGGCCCAAGACAAAGGTGCGCCTAATGTTCAGATGATTTTAGATGAAACATCAGAGGGCGCGTATACTGGTTTGAACATCAATGACAGTATAATGATCATAGAGATCGACAAGGCCGCTGGCGCTGTTAAATTAGGCGAAGAGCCGGGAACAGTGCCGCACCACAGTTATCAGTTTGGCCTCAAAGGGAAGCCTGTCGGTAGGCTTTCTATGGTCAATGTGCAAAATTTATTTCCCGACTGGTTTGAAAAACAAGCGCCAATTTGGGAGCAAAAACAAAAAGCGTTTGAAGCTGGTGAAATGCAAAAGCCGCCAAACAAAAACAGAGCATTTCAATTCCAATTACCAGTCGAAACAATGACTGCGGAAAAAATCGAAAAAATCAAACGGCTGAAAGTTGAATCTATAAAATCGCCTTTGCAAGCAAAACTGACTGCTCAAATGATGGATGGCCAATGGTCATCGTCTAATGACACTTTGCTTAAGGGCGGCACTAACGCTTTAGAGTGGGTCAGAGAAGCGCGGGCTTCCAAAGAAGGCATCACGCTCTCTATACCAAAAGGCGATGCCGGGGAGAGGTTAACTGACGCACAAGCGGCAGCGGTCATACAAAAAGAAATTAAATCAGGCAATTTGACATTATATAAGCTTGGTAAAAATAGCCGGACATTCTTTGGAGTTCAGAAAAACTACAACTATGATGAGGTTTATGAGGGCTGGAAACCAACACCCGGTGGGCCTGAGATTAGTGATAATGAGGTAGCGCTTGTATCTGTTTTGTCCAATGTCAGAGCCGCAAACGGTATTGGCAAAGCTACTGTTTTAAAGGCAATTGAAGAGGGCGCGACTGTCCTTGATTGCTTTGAGGTCAAATCAGCTAGAAATCCTGATGGATTTTTAACCACGTTCTATGGTATGTTTGACTTTGTAGAGGCTGGGCGTGTAGAATTTGACCCGCAATACTACAGCAAGCAAGAGATTGCAGACCTAGAAAAAGTCTGGTCTGACAGAGGTTGGAAGCAAGGTGACGCATACCCGGATGTGGTCATCATGAAATATATTGGGGATGATAATGCTAGATCAAACGCAACAAAACGCTTTGTCACAGAAGGTAATTTTAGCTCTGGGGCAGACCAAACTGGGAACGCTTTCGGAAACGCAGCTTCAAATGTGCAACAGTCTGTTGACCAAACGGTTACAGAAACTGGACTTTCAAGTGGATCAGATACAAGACGAGGAGCTGATCGGGATCTACGAAATGGTGGTGAACGAATTGCAACCGATAGACTTGCCTCAGTAGCGCAAGAAATACTGTCTCTCTCTGATGAGCAAATACAAAACCTTGGGCTAGACGCAGCCCAAATATCACGGCTAAAAACGCAATATAAAACAGCATCACAATAACCCTTCACGAATGCATTCAAATCGTGTAGGGTTTTTCTAACATGGGCGCTTCAGCGCCCTTTTTTTATGGGTACAATTCATGTCAATTCAGATGCCACCATCTGAGCAAGAGCAACGCGCTCAGCTCAACAGCAACGCTATGGCGAATGTTGCACAAGGTGGGGTTACCGAATTTGCGTCTGATCCCGGCATACAAGTGGCTGGCAAAGGCGATATTGTTGCAGGGCTGTTTCAGTTATTCAAAGGCACTGGCAAAAACATACCGACTGCAAACATTGATGTAAAACCGCGCGTACCGGCTGAAGGTAACCTAGAACCTGATGAGCTGGCCTATCGTGATACGCAATCTTTATCTGCCGCTAAAACATTGTCAGATGACGGCCAAGCCAAATTTAACGAACAGGGCAACCAAGCAACAGATCTTAGTCCATCAGGGCAAAGACTAGCACAAGCGTTGTCAGAAGCTGATGATGCAGTAGAGCTGACACCTGACCAGCAATTGCGCGCCACGGTTACTGATAGCCAAAGAGGCGTTACGGCCAATAATCAAGGGTTCAACCTCACCGAAGATTCGGCTGGCGTTGCAAGCCAAAGTCAGGCTGACGAGGTTATCGAAGCTGCCACCATTGAAGAAGGCTATTTGCGAAGCATCAAAGACGGCGCGCCATTTAACTGGGATAAGATCAAGCAGCCTGACGATGTAAAGGCTTTGATCCAAGCTGTGTCAGATAGCTTGCCAGATCAGCAAGAAGCGGCAACAAGAGGCGTTGTTTCTAACGCAAGCACACTTGAGGACGCAACAGGGCAGCTAGCCGACAGTCTTGGGCTTACTAGAGACATACTGAAAAGAAAGCGTGGCACTGCTTTTGCCAATGCGGCTGAAGCAACAGCCGCCAGAATGCTGTTGTCAGACAGCGCAAAAAAGCTGGCAGATCTTGCCAAGCAAGTAAAAGAGGGCGGCGGCGATGCCGTTATGCTGCAATTCAGACGGCAGCTTGCTATCCACAACGGCATCCAATTGCAGATTAAAGGCGCGCAAACTGAGGCGGCTAGATTGCTGCAATCTTTTAATATTCCAGTCACTGATGGCATGGCACCAGATGCCGTTGCCTTGATGAACATGGATGTTATTGAAGCATCTGGCGGCGCTAAAAGCTTAATGATGGCCGCTGATGGCCTATTGAAAGCTGCTGAAAATGGTGAGGGTGCCTTTAATCAGGCGGCTGAAAAAGGCATTATGTCTCGCTTCCGGCAAGGCGTTGAGCATCTTTATATCAATGGATTATTGTCTGGCCCAAAAACGCAGTTCAAAAACATTGGCGGCAATCTGTTGTTTATGATTATGCAAGTGCCAGAAGAGTTTATAGCCGGTGCCATAGGGGCGACAGAAAGAGGCATTCGCCGGGCGGTTGGCTCTGAAATTGACTATACGCAGCAACGCTATATGTCGGATGTTCTTGCCAGATGGACTGGATATTACAAGTCTTTTGGTGATGCAATGTCAGCGGCGGCAATGGCAGTCAAGACTAATCAGCCCGGCGATGCTGTAAGCAAAGTCGAGATGAACACATATCGTTCTGCAAGTTTAGGTGATACGCCTGTTGCTAGAGCTTTGGACTATTTTTACAAAGGCACAAGTCTACCCACACGATTGCTTCTTGGTGGTGATGATTTTTTTAAAACATTGTCACAAAACGGCGAGTTATACGCCAAGGCCAACCGCCAGTACAAAGCGGCATTAGCCAGTGGAATGACCCAAAGGCAAGCGCAAGATGAAGCTGCTATGGTATTGCTCAGCCCACGACAGTTTGCTGATGAGCTTGATATTAAAGGGCGTTATGACACGCTAATGACTGATTTAGGTCAGTTTGGAAAAGCAGCGTCAGCTTTGCAAAACACATGGTTTGGCCGCTACATATTGCCTTTCGCAACAGCGCCGACAAACGATATTTTAAGAACACTAGAGCGCACACCTATTGGTCTAGCGCATCCAGAAATATACGGCAAAGATGCTGGCAAACGCCAGATCAAGTTAGCGCGCTTAGCAAGTGGCGGCATGATTATGTCAATGACCGCGATGTATGCTGGTCAGGGCAAAATTACTGGTGCTACGCCAAAAGACAAAAAGACACGCGAAAAACTACCGCCGGGGTGGCAGCCTTATTCGTTTGTGTTCCGGGGTGACGATTTCCCTGTTGATGCAGATGGTGATCCATTGCCGTTGTTCAATTCATTTGGCGCGCCCAACGGCCCTTTGAAATACATATCTTATAGTGGCATGGGGCCACTAGCTAGCACGATTGGCATTGCTGCCGGTGCTATGCAGAAAATGTCTTTGGCAAGAACGGCAGATGAAAGGCAGTCTATTGCGGCGGCAGCGGTTTTTGCAGTCAGTGATTATTTTAGAGAACTACCAATGTTGCAAGGCGTTGCCCAAGTTTTGACGGCGTTAGAACGCGGTGATCCTGACTTTATTACCAGAGGCCCATTGGGTTCTATGAACTTAGTGCCGGGTGTGCCAAATCCTTTGTCTGCGCTAACACGGACAGTCGAGCGCATTGGTGACAACACAATCACCAAGACCGGCGCTAATTACGATATTTACACCGCTGATGATGTTCGCCTCATGAGTGATGCCGGTGATCTAAAGCTTGGCGCGGATGGCAATTATGATTTTCGCTGGGTTGGAATGCCTAAAGGTGATGCCGGTGAACAGATGTTCAAGGCTGTCCACGATGGCTATCTAAATATGGTAGCCACCAATGTGTTTGCAGATAACGAATACGCTGAGATCCCACGCTATGACAGCCTTGGCCGGTTAGTGACAGATGGGCCGTCATACGAAGAGGCACCATACACACGGCTTTACAATGCTTTCAGCCCTATGGTTGTTGGCGCATCTGATGACCAGCCAGCCTATGTCGATGAGCTTGTGCGGTTAGATTGGCCGGTGCCAATGCAGCCAGCAAACAGGGTGGTCAAAGGTATTAAGCTCACTGAAATGCAGCTCAGCAATCTGGTCTGGATAGCTAAAGGAAGCCCGGATCAGGTGCCAGCCAACATGGCTGAGCTTGGCATTGTGCCGATACAAGTTCGCGTCAACCGCAGATACAGCTCATTTAAAGATGGGCTGGAAACATTGATGAACGGCAGAGAATATCGCCGCTCAACAGACAAAGAGAAAAAATCGTTAATACGATCACTCAATGATCAATTCATGGATGCCGCATTCCAAGTCATGTCTGACATGCCGGGCAACGAGCGAATAGGGGAAGCCGCCAGAGACATTGAATCTCTCAAAGAGGATGGGTTACTATGACAATTAGCACCACAAATATCACCAAGTCATATAATGGCAATGGATCTACGCATTCATTTGCGTATGACTTCCCTATCTTTGCAGATGCCGATTTAACGGTCATTGTGCGCTCTTCAACAGGCGGTGAAACAACAAAGACCCTCAACACCCATTATGTGGTTACTGGCGCTGGTGCGTCCTCTGGCGGGAATGTTCTGTTTAAGTTTAATACCGGCACCAGCTCTGACGCGCATTATTCTTTGACAGACCAGCGCCCGGCTAGTGGCGAGACTGTTGTTATCAGATCAGAGCTAAGCAATACTCAGACGCTTGATCTTGTGGCTAACGATCCATTCCCGGCTTCAAGCTTTGAAACAGCGCTTGATCGTTTAGTGCGGATGGTTCAGCAACACGATGAAGAATTAGACCGCTCTATCAAGCTTTCACGCACAAACACAATGACAAGCACTGAATTTACAAATAGTGCAACAGACCGGGCGTCCAAGATTTTAGCGTTTGATAGCACTGGTGAGCTGAGCGTCACGACTGAGCTTGGCACATTTAAAGGCAATTGGGCAGCGTCAACGACATATGCTTTGCGTGACATAGTCAAAGACACAAGCACCAACAATATATTCATCGCCACGACAGCGCACACCAGCTCTGGCGCTCAGCCGCTTACAACGAACACTGACAGCGCAAAGTGGTCATTGCTGGTTGATGCTGCGTCTGCAACGACAGCACAAAATGCAGCGGCAACAAGCGCAACGGCAGCAGCGACTAGCGCGACAGCCAGCGCGACAAGCGCCACGGCTAGTGCAACAAGTGCCACGGCTAGCGCGACATCAGAAACCAACGCCAATGATTGGGCTGTTAAGGTTAATGGCATTGTTGATAGTTCAGACTACTCATCTAAAGCTTGGGCGATTGGTGGCACAGGCGTTACTGACGCATCTGGTGCTGGCCCTGCGAAAGACTGGGCAACCGAAACCACTGGTCAAGTTGATGGCACAGAGTATTCAGCTAAAGAATACGCTATTGGCTCACAGACTAGAGGCACGACAGGATCAGCAAAAGATTGGGCAACCTATACTGGTGGCACAGTAAACGGTTCA
>Ga0181400_1001004_pt1 | contig 11967 bp, 17 predicted proteins | sample 23SPOviralmetaG_FD_130129 | JGI IMG/M metagenome (GOLD analysis project Ga0181400, IMG submission 130129) | Marine viral communities from the oligotrophic San Pedro Time Series (SPOT) site, San Pedro Channel, CA, USA - 23 SPOT_SRF_2011-06-22 | ecosystem: Environmental > Aquatic > Marine > Strait...
GGGACGAAATTGCAGTAATACTATTAGGTAAAGGTGCTACTGAAGCAGACACGCATACTGTTGAAAGTATGCTTGCAAAGTTAAAAGGCGATCCTAACTACGATACACTAGTTGGTCCTTTTAAAGATGCAATGGCAAAATCAGGTAGAGAATTGCCTACAGAAAGTGCTGAACTTACTAGAATCAAAGAACTAAGCGGTTTATAACTCGTTTTTGAACCCTTATCCCCCCTATTTTTTATCATAGACTAAATACAATATAAGAAACTCCATAGAGTAATGGAGAGTCATTTAGAGAAATAGGAGAATAAAATGGCAACATTCACAAGAGCAAACGGCGCAGGTTTCGACCATGGCGTACAGTACGGTACAGCACAAATCATCGCAATCGAAATCGATGCGGGTGTATCACTAGCAGCAAAAGACGGAATTGACGGAGCAGTAGAAGCTATTGCACGTGAGTTTTCACCACTAATGTACAAATCAACAGGTACAGCTGGTAAAATCTTTGCAATCGTAGACGGACATCACGTCACAGCAGCTTCGTTGACAGCACGTCTACAAGCACTAGGTACAGTAGATGGAGTTGATATGTCAGCTCAAACTGTAGTACTACGTGACTTAGACGCATTTAGCGCAACATAAGAATTCCTTACCTTAGGAACCGTGATTGCTTACACAGGCGTCACACAAAGAAGGATTCAGTTTTTGCTGGATCCTTTTTTTGTATCTTAAATACCGTATGAGATATACAATACAAACTTTAGTTGACATTACCAACACAGGTGCCCGTAGAGGAGAAAACTTATATCACTACAAGCAAGAACAAAATTATATGAGTCTGTTAAACAGTATAGGACTACGCAGTAATTTTGAAGTTATTGGACTAGATAAGGATAAAGTTGAACTGGAAGGATTGGACTTTGGCAGCAAGTTTAAGAACAAAGCCAATGTGTGGAAATGGACTATTGAATTTGAATCATTACAAAGCCACCATACTGTTCTAATGCGTAGAGATTTAGATCTAGTTCCTATATTCAATGGGCTAGATGAAACTGTTAAATTTCCTAATCAATGCTTTACCACAGAAGGACAATACTGTAATATTATTTTTAATACTAATAGATAAATACAATGCGTTATAGCATTTAGGCAACACATAAGGTACAACGAAAAGGCTTTTTCCTATCGTAGAAAACGGAGAACTAAATGTCGATAGCATCAACTGATCTTGAAAAACAAAGTTTAGAAGCACATGTGGACCTATGCGCAGTGCGTTATCAAGCTCTCGACGGTCGATTAAACAAAGTAGAAGAAAAGCTAGACGATATTGCAGATCAAATGGCAGCAGGTCAAAATAGCTTAACCAAAGTAATCATAGGCGCATCTGGTACAATTGTTGCAGGACTACTTAGTACCATTGTTGTAATTATTCTGCAACTATAAATTCTCGGATAAATAACATTATGTTGTTGAGAGAATTATACGAAGAACCACAAATAGACGAAAAGCAAGTATGGGCACGTAAAGGCAAAAGCGTGACTCGTAAATATCGCTGTGGCTCAGGACGCCGCAAAGGCCGTGTTGTTTCCAAAATGCAACAATGCTTTGCACCTTTGAATATTAAGAAGAGTGTGAAGTTTAAGCAAACAAAGAAACGCATGGGCGCTAAGATGGCACGTAAAGCAAAACGTACCAAACGTACAAACCCAGCAAGCAAACGTTTAAAGAACCTGAATAGGAGACGTTGATGCTTGTTGAAGAAGTAGTTGAAGGTTACAAGCAAGTTTGGGCAAGAGATAAGAAAGGCGTTAAGCGCAAGTATCGTTGCACCAGCGGACAAAAGAAAGGTCGTGTTGTTGCCAAGCCAAGCACATGCAGCACACCTGTAAAGCAAGGCAAAAGTGTAAGAGCTAAAAAGACACGTAGGCACAAGAGTGTTACACAAGCTACCAAGCGTAGTATGACTATCAAACGTCCTACAAGTAAACGTGTAACAAGGCTAAACAAGAGTGCAAATCGCAAACGTATTAGGCCACGTAAGAGGAGTCGCAAATGAGACTAGATGAATTTAGAACTGATGAAGAACAGCTAGATGAAATTATTCCTCTTATACCTGCTATCGCGGGTGGTGTAGCTCGAGCCGCAGTTGGCGGAGTTGGCAAACTAGCAGGCAAAGCAGCCGTAGGCGGTGCTAAACTTGCTGCCAAAGGTGTAGGTAAATTAGCCAAAGGTGCAGTTAAAGGTGCAGGAGCACTTGCACGAGGCGCAGCTAAAGCAGTGACAGGTGATGATGACGAGCCAGAAGCACCAGCTGATCCAAATGCAACAGTAGGTACACAAGCAGCATCACCTAAACCAGCAACAGCAGCAGAGCCTGTGAAAAGTACAGCACCAAATACTACAGCAAAAGCAGCACCTGTAGATGTTCCAGATGATTTCCGTACAGGTGCAACATTAGATTTACCAACCAAGTCACCAGGTGGAACTACAGCATATAGAGTCACCCGGGCACAAGGTGATGACATCGAAATAGAAGATCCAAAGGACCCTAATGGTCCTAAAATGATATACAAGAAGAAAAACTTACAAAAGGCTATGGGCAATGAAACTGAATGAGTTGATAGGAGATTTCCAAATCTTTACAACAAATGAAGAGCAAGAGTTTCTTGACAAATGGTCCAATGGTTGTTATACTGACACATTAACTGAGCGTGAACAAATACTAGTTGACGGTTTAGTTAGGAAAAGTATATTAAACAAAGTTAGATATCAAGGAAGTATTTGGGTCTCAGTAGATGAAAACTATAAACCAAGCAGTTGAAGAACTAGAAAATCTAGTACAAAATGAACTACCTCGTTATAACATTCCGTACAAACAAGGCAGGACAATACGTATTGGAAAGACAATCATACGCCGTAGCCAACGCAACGGATATATGGTAATTGATACCGACGAAAATGCAACAGTAACTACTGCATTTAGCAAGCATGGTGCAGTTGCTATTGCCAAAGCATACAGCGATGGTCGTAATATACAACAGTATGAAAAACTAGATAATGAAGTTGCAAAACACTTTATCGATTCTGTGTTCTACAACAACAGTATTAGTGTAACAAAAGACGAATTTAGGAAGAATATACTAGAAGATCGCTTGGAAATTAGCGAAATGCACATTAACCATGCACTTGAATCTCTAGAAAAGTTTATTCTTACAATTCAATGATAAATAACTATAACAAACCAGGGAAGTAATATGCATATTTCAGATTTTACAAAACCAGTTACTGCAAAGTCACTAAACGAAAGTTTAGCAAAACATTACGGTAGCAAGATTAACCTTAGCAAGTTTACTATTGAGCAACTACAGGATGCTCGTAACAAACTTCGCACACAGCTATTCAACGTTGAAACTAACGAAAGCTTCGACAGCGTACAGAATTCAGCATACAACAAATCAAAAATGATGTTGGATGTACTAAACGCTGAACTTTCAGAGCGTGGCAACATTGAAGATGAATCAATCGAAGAAGGCGAAGTGCCAGCAGGATTGAAAGCATATCAAGATAAGAAAAACAAAGGCAAAGCGCCTGCTAAGAAGAAAGCCAAAGGCGATGGAAAGATGCCAATGGATGACAATGGCACACCAGACGATAAGTCAGATGATAAGCCAGCCTTCTTAAAGAAGAAAAACGAATCCGTTGTTCGTGAAGGTGCAGAGGATCATGCAGAGCTTGTTATGGCAGCAAAAGATATGGTTGACCGTCTTACTGGTTGGATGGAAGACACAGCTGAAATGCAAACTGAATCAATGCTAGAACTAGCAGATGCTATCCGTGACGAACTAGGCGCAGAGCAAGCTGAAGGCTTTACAAACACAATCAAGCCAGCACTAGACAGCTTGTATAGTGCAATGGAAGGCGCTCGTGTTTCACTAACAGACGGCGTTGGCCTTATCACAGGCGAAGGCGAAGCTCCAATGATGGGCGACGATGGCGAAATGGGTGACATGGACGACATGGACATGGAACCAACTACAGACATGGATGGTGAAGGCGACTTAGATGCAGAACTAGGCGGCGATGACTTTGATGCTGCTGAACCAGCAGCAGGTGGTGATGAGCCAGAAGAAAGAGCCAAGCGTGAAAGTATTGACCCACGTAGACTAGCCAAGACACTTTCAAAAAATGTCAAAGAAGGCAAAGTCAAAGATGCTATGATTGGCGATTCAGAAAAGATGACAAAAGCAGCGTTTGCTAAGAAGTATGGCAAAGAAGCAGCCGATGAGATGTACGAGTCAAAAAAAAAGTAACTGAAGGCGTAGAAACACAGAAACTCTATCAAGTCCTCAACTTGTTAAAAGACAGAGGAATGGTAGAGTTTTCTATTGAGCAGCTTAACAATTATATGCAGAACGTAGGTGAAAAACAATTCACATACGATACTTTTAAACTAGCATATGATAGTGACCAACGTATTCAAGCATTAGTAACTGACTTTAATCAAGAAGAAGTTAGTCTCAAAGATAGTGAAATGGATGACATCAAGCGCAAACGTAAGAAGTCAACCAACGATGTTGAAAAAATGGCAAAACGTGCAACAAAGGTTGGAGATATTTAGATTGACAAATGGACCAGATCCTATTATAATCTAAAGTATGACATTAATTAACCCCAAGTACAAATACGAAAAACTAAAAAGAGTAGAGGTTGGAGGCAAACGTCGATACGCTGCCCCCGGCGGTCCACCTGTAGCAAGTGTAACAACAATCCTCAGCGGCACCAAAGACATGAGCCATCTCATTGCTTGGAAGAAGCGTGTGGGTGAAAAGAAAGCACAAGAGATTGTTACTGAAGCCAGTGGCGTAGGCACTAGGATGCACAAGTATCTTGAAGACTATGTTGACAACGGAGTATGGACAGAAAGCGCAGGCAGCAATCCATACGCACAGCAAGCCTACAAGATGGCATGTGTTATACGTGACGAAGCAATGGGCGATGTAGATGAGATTTGGGGTAGTGAAGTTCCTCTTTATGTTCCTGGCATCTACGCAGGCACAACTGACTTGGTAGGACAATACAAAGGCAATCCTTGTATTATGGACTTCAAGCAAACCAACAAGCCCAAGAAGCCCGAGTGGGTAGAAGATTACTATCTACAGCTTACAGCATATGCATTAGGTCACAACGAAGTACACGGCACAGACATACGTGAAGGACATATCTTTATGTGTTCACGTGGATTAGAGTATCAGCAGTTTGATCTATGGCCAGATGAGTTCGCAGAATGGGAACAAGAATGGTGGAATAGGTGCCGTCAGTATTACGAACAACACGGATAAATACTTTACGTAATAGGAGAGTTAACCGTGGCTATTGTTCAAATATCAAGGATTCAGAACCGCAGAGGTAGAGAGCTAACAGAAACAGGACTACCCCAATTATCAGGTGGAGAACTTGGATGGGCAGTTGATACACAGAAACTTTACATAGGTAATGGATCTGTAAGCGAAGGTAGTCCAGCTGTTGGAAATACCAATGTTCTTACAGAACATAGTGATATATTTGCATTAGCAGACCAGTACGTCTATAAAGAAACTAGTAACCTTTGGGGCGCAGAGCCGCAGCCACCACAAAGCCTGCAAGAAAAATTAGACCAAGTTGTTACAGTATTTGATTTTGGTGTAGCAGGTGATGGTGCCGCAGATGATACTGACGCACTACAAACAGCAATTGACAGCTTGTACCTACGTGCATTAGATGTTAAAGATAGAGTTGCATTGCATTTACCAGCAGGTGAATACAGAATCAACGGCACAGTATACTTGCCACCTTTTGTTACACTTGTAGGTGACGGCATTGGTAAAACTGTTATATTTACAAGTCCAAATATTTCAGGTGGTGATGACTTGTTTGTTACTGTAGATGGTTCAGCGCAGCCAGGTTCTTACAATACTGATCCTAATGATGTTATTGCAGTAGATGCAGTTGGAGAAAACCAAGCTCGTCATATCTTTATGAGCGACATGACTATTCGAATGGATCGTATGGGCACAGCTTTAAACTTACAGTGCTGTTCACGTAGTACCTTTAGAAACCTCAGACTAGAAGGTGCATGGTTAGATGCATACGGCAATAATGCTATTGCCAACGAATCAAACAATCACGGTATTGAGTTGAGCAATCCTCAAAACCTTGCAGCAAATTGTAAAGAAAACAAATTTGAAAATGTAGAAATTACCAAGTTCTATGATGGTGTAGTTGATACTACTTACACAAACTATAACCGTAGAAACACTTGGATGAATTGTACATTCACCAACATGGGCAAAGGCTTTGTGTTTGGCGATGCTACTAGAACAGATGGCCCAAGTCATAACTTGATTCATAATTGTATGTTTGATAACATTGGACAAGAAGGCATCCTAATTTACTATGGTGAATACAACATCAGTAGCCACAACAGATTCTATAGTGTAGGTACACAAGTAAGTGGACAGCAAGCGCCTTCAACTGGCTTTGGTGCCGCAGGTATTAGTGGCTGTCACGTTATTGAATTTACCAACAACTTCAACAACACTAGCACAAATGACTATTTTGAAAGAACAGCAGCGTTAACAAAATCACGTAGCGATACAGGACAATCAGATCCTTATGCAGCTCTTGATTATATTGCAGAAGTAGGCGGTAGTGTTGATTACAGAAATGGATATAGAATACAAACATCTGTAGGTTATACACTTGTACAAACATTAGCAGAAGATGGTGTTACATTAATTACTACAGAATCGGTTGACTTCTTGAAAATTCCGTTGTATAGTAATGGTACTGTAGAGATAGATTATGTTTACGTTGGCAAACGTCAAAATGGTGTAGATCAAGATATCTTTGTAAGGAAAGAAGGAACTATGAGAGTGCATTGTCATACTGATGATGCAGATAATTTGCAAGTCACTGATGAAGCAGATTACTCAGGGGATGATCTTTACTACGAAGAATTAGAATTTGGCGCATACATTGAGAACAGAGACGGCGAAGACACACTTATCATTACAGTGAAGAACCTAGTACCAATTGAAGAAGATACATTCACATATAACGTAAGAGTCAAAAGCTAATACATGTTTGAAAAATCCGAGGTAGAACGACTTCGTGCTTGGCACGAGTTTCGAGACCTTCTAGAAACCAGTAACGATCCTATACAGGATACAATTAAGTTGTACAATGGTGCACCTTTGGTTAATATTTCTGTGGATCCATATAATCAAGACACATGGCCTAATCCATGGGAGTTGCTCAAGGAAAACACCTACTGTGACTTTGGAATTATTTTGGCAATTGCTTATACTTTACAGTTAACTGATCGCTTTTCAGAGGCTCCAAAAGAGATACATATCAGTACTAACAAAAACCAAGCACAGACAAAATATTTGTTGTATGTTGATAATAAAGTAGTAGGATTCAATAGAATTGCGTGGGTACACGAAGATGATTTTGACAGTAGTGAATGGACTGTCGAGACCAAGTACCAACTACCATCATACAAATAAATAGACGATAGACAAAGATAAAGGAAAACAAAATGATTCAAGTTACCAAGCGAGATGGTCACAAAGAGCCCCTAGATATTGAAAAATTACACAAAGTTGTGTTTCATGCATGTGATGATATTACAGGAGTTAGTCCGAGCGAGGTAGAAATTAAGAGTCAAATTCAATTCTTTAATGGTATGAAGACGAGCGAGATCCAAGAAACTTTGATCAAAGCAGCAGCAGATCTTATCACAGAAGAAACACCTAACTATCAGTATGTTGGCGGAAGGCTAATCAATTATGCATTGCGTAAAGAAGTGTACAACGGATACGAAGCGTGTACAGTTAAAGAGTTAGTAGAACGTAACACTGAAAAAGGGTTTTATGATCCAGAACTAATCACATACTACACTGACGAAGAGTGGGATACAATTAATACTTTTGTAAAGCACGAGCGTGACGAAAGTTTAACCTATGTTGCTATGGAGCAGCTACGAGGCAAGTATCTGTGTCAGAATAGAGTAAGCGGAGAGATCTTTGAAACTCCACAGATGTGCTATGTTCTTATTGCCGCTACATTGTTCCAAGGGTATCCAAAAGAAACACGTTTGAAATGGGTGAAAGATTATTATGATGCAATCAGTTTGCATGATATTAGCCTTCCTACTCCTGTTATGGCTGGTGTACGTACACCTCAGCGTCAATTCAGTAGTTGTGTTCTTATTGAAACAGATGACAGCTTAGACAGCATCAATGCTACCAGTGCTAGTGTTGTTAAGTATGTAAGTCAAAAAGCAGGTATTGGTATTGGTGGCGGTGCTATCCGTGCTATTGGTTCGCCTATTCGCAAGGGCGATGCTTACCATACAGGTGTTATTCCATTCTTTAAGATGTTCCAAGCAGCAACTAAATCATGTAGCCAAGGTGGTGTACGTGGCGGAGCAGCTACAATTTATTATCCTATTTGGCACTTGGAAGCAGAAGACATGTTGGTGCTAAAGAACAACAAAGGCACAGAAGAAAACCGTGTACGTCATATGGACTACGGTGTACAGTTCAACAAACTTATGTATGAAAGACTTATCACAGGCGGCGATATAACTCTTTTCTCGCCTAGTGATGTACCGGGCTTGTACGATGCTTTCTTTGCAGACCAAGACAAGTTCAAAGAACTTTACGAAACAGCAGAACGCAACACAAGACTACGCAAAAAAACTATTCCAGCAATTCAGTTGTTCAGCAGCTTTATGGAAGAGCGCAAGAACACAGGGCGTATCTACTTGCAGAATGTAGACAATGCCAATGAGCATGGCAGCTTCTTGCCAGAGGTTGCACCTATTAGACAATCAAACTTGTGTGCAGAAATTGACTTGCCAACCAAGCCACTTACAGACCTTAATGACCCAGACGGTGAAATTAGTCTATGTACGCTAAGTGCTATCAATTGGGGCAATGTTAAGACACCACAAGACTTTGAAAAAGCATGTACTCTTGCAGTTCGCGGACTTGATGCATTACTAAGTTATCAAGGTTATCCAATTTTAGCCGCTCAATTATCTACAGAGAAACGCCGTCCTATCGGCGTTGGTATTATCAACTTTGCTTATTGGCTAGCAAAACATGATTTAAACTATCAAGACATTGACACAAACGGCTTAGAACTAATTGACGAGTATGCAGAAGCCTGGAGTTACTATCTAATCAAAGCAAGTGCTGACTTAGCTGTAGAGCATGGTTGCATTCCAGGCATCAACGAAACAAAGTACGGACAAGGTATTACACCTAACCAAACATACAAAAAAGACTTGGATGAACTAATCAAGCACAAAGAGCGTATGGACTGGAAAGGGTTGCGTAAGCAGCTTAAAGATACAGGCATTCGCAACAGCACACTAATGGCACTTATGCCAGCAGAAACATCAGCACAGATTGCAAATGCTACCAATGGCATTGAGCCACCACGTAGTTTGATTAGTGTTAAACAATCAAAGCACGGCGTACTAAAGCAAGTTGTACCAGAGTTCAAGCGTCTTAAGAACAAGTACGACTTACTATGGGATCAACGTAGCCCTGAAGGTTACATTAAGATTATGAGTGTGCTACAAAAATATATCGATCAAGGCGTAAGTGTTAACACTAGTTACAATCCTGCGTTCTATGAAGATGAAAAGATTCCGCTGAGTACAATGATACAGCACCTATTGATGTTCTATAAATACGGTGGCAAGCAGTTGTATTACTTCAACACTCACGACGGACAAGGCGAACTAGATGTTAGCAAGATGGTTGGCGAAATGGAAGAAACTCCTCTCAACGGTGCAGAAATCGACTATGATGAAGACTGCGAGAGTTGCGTAATTTAACTTGACATACTAGGGCATAGTATGTTAATATCAACGTATAGATAAGGATACACACATGAGCGTTTTTGATACTGAAAATCGTGTCGACCACACAAAGGTAACAGCATTTCTTGATCCAAGTGGTGGACCAACAATTCAACGATATGACACGTTGAAGTACAAGACTTTTGACAGTCTTACTGATAAACAATTGGGATTCTTTTGGCGCCCAGAAGAAATTGATATCTACAAAGATGCCAAAGACTTCAAAGGGTTGACAGAACACGAGCGTCATATCTTTACAAGTAATCTAAAGCGTCAAATCCTACTAGACAGTGTACAAGGTAGAGCACCAGTAGAAGCATTTGGACCTGTAGTAAGTTTGCCAGAACTAGAAAACTGGATCCAGACATGGACGTTCAGTGAAACAATTCACAGCCGTAGTTATACACACATTATTCGTAACGTGTACAGTAACCCAAGTCTTATCTTTGATGAGATGTTAGACATCAAAGAGATTGTAGATTGTGCTGGAGATATTTCAAAGTACTACGATGATCTTATTGAACAGGGTGCATACTACAACTTGCTAGGCGCAGGTACGCACACAATCAATGGCAAGAAGAAAACAATTGATCTTTATGAACTAAAGAAAAACATTTGGCTTACACTTATGAGTGTTAACATTCTTGAAGGTGTAAGGTTCTATGTATCATTTGCGTGTAGTTGGGCGTTTGCTGAACTAAAGAAGATGGAAGGCAATGCTAAGATTATTAAACTTATTGCCCGAGACGAAAATCTACACCTAGCAAGCACACAGATGTTGCTTAAGGTATTGAAAAAAGATGATCCGGACTTTGCTAAGATTGCAGAAGAAACAGAAGCAGAATGTATTCAGATGTTTATTGATGCAGCAGATCAAGAAAAGGCTTGGGCAGAGTATTTGTTCAAAGACGGCAGCATGATTGGACTAAACACTCAATTACTTGGCGACTATGTTGAATGGATTGCCACACGCAGAATGCAGAATGTAAATCTAAAGTCACCTTACAGTGTAAAGAGCAATCCTTTGCCTTGGACACAGAAATGGATCAGCGGCTCGGATGTACAAGTTGCTCCACAAGAAACAGAAATCACAAGTTATGTAAGTGGTGGCACAAAGCAAGACGTATCAAATGATACATTCAAAGGCTTTTCGTTATGATAGAAATATACGGCAAGCCAGCTTGTGCATTTTGTGATAGAGCAAAAGCGTTGTGCGAAAGTCAACAGTTGGAATACAAGTATTATCAACTAGACGAAGACTTTACTCGTGACGAAGTATTAGAAATGTTTCCAGGCGCACGTACCTTTCCACAAATCAAAGTAGGTGGCAAAAGCATTGGCGGTTGGGATCAGTTTCCACAGTATCTAGAAGACACAGCATACAACGGCACAGGATTTACACTATAGGTTTTGCAATTACTGATAAGAGTGTGTTATTCTATTTTCACAAGTGCGGAAACACTAATATTAGAGCACTTGAAAATGTAGATATAACTGAAGCATATTGGCATATAAACATTGAAGGCAGTAGGCCTGCTTATGAGTTATATGAAGACATGCATGGCAACAACAAAGTGCAATTTATTTTGGTGCGGCATCCTATCAAGAGATTCTACAGTGGGTACGCACATTACTGGAGGCAGTATAGAGATAACTTTGCAGACTTGCGTCCTTGGATTAATAGAGAGCTAGAAGATAGAATCGAACACTACAACATTGATGTACATGTAAGATTGTTTAAGAAAGTACTAGAAGACTTCAAGCGCAAAGATTGCCAACATGCTAGTAATACAATTGCATTCTACTTGCATTGTATACACGATATGTCTCAAGACTATCAGCCAGGTATGCAGGTTATGAAATTAGATGATGCTAATTACAACACACATCTTTGGAGCATGGATCCTGTGTTTAAGAGACTAAAGCCTATGCACAAAAACAAAGGCATGGACTACCCTGAAGACAAACTAACAGACAAAAACAAAGACTTTATATACAAGTATTATAAAAAGTCTTCAAAACTATTTGGATATAAATATGATCATTGAA
>Ga0181400_1001006_pt1 | contig 11955 bp, 12 predicted proteins | sample 23SPOviralmetaG_FD_130129 | JGI IMG/M metagenome (GOLD analysis project Ga0181400, IMG submission 130129) | Marine viral communities from the oligotrophic San Pedro Time Series (SPOT) site, San Pedro Channel, CA, USA - 23 SPOT_SRF_2011-06-22 | ecosystem: Environmental > Aquatic > Marine > Strait...
GGCGAGACCCTGGGTACCACTTCCGTTATAAGCAGCATGAGCGGCTACAGCTCCAGACATATTGTATTTATTTAAATATATAAAAGAAAATAATTTTAAATTTAATACGTAATAAAATTAAAAACCTACATTTTAATTTATTTAACTGAAACTGGTTGAACCTGATACAATAGACTGCAACTGGGTTCCGCAAACGGTTACTGAAATGTATGCATTTTGCGAAACATTGTTACCGTTCAGAGAATTTTCAATAGAATGATTATTATCGGTTGAATCAAACGTTTTAATATATACATTATCTATTCCCATGGAACGTTTAATATATATATTGTATTTTTACATGATTTAAACAAATGTAATGTAAATGTAATGTATCTACAAGAAAGACATAGAACAGCCAACTACAGATTGTACCTTTGTACCACATGCCGTTACTGTGATAATAGCATTTTGACTGAAGGACGCATCTGATAATGGATTTTTTGGTGCACCCGTTGTTGTTTTAAATATATGATTATTCAGTTTGATTAGTAATTTCTTATTATTAATCTTCGAGAATGGAACACCGGCTGTGTCAAAGGCCTTCTCTGCTAAAGTTATGATATAATGTGCGGTGTTGTCGCTATTAACTAAATTGAAATTCTCGCATGTATCAATTTTAGCAGATACACCACTTATAAATCCAGTTCTCTCGCTTCCTATTACAAGCTCCATAGAATCTATAGCATCTGGCATGTAACCAAGCATAAACTCTGCTGCATTCGTGGTACTGCCAGAAGTCTGCGAGTTAATAACAGAAAAAGGAGTAGGAAGTTCATTCCAGTCGTGAAGTGCAAGATCTCTCTCAGCTGGTTTAGTAACTGAGCTATCCAAAGCAAGTTTTCTATTTTTTACATGAGGTAATTTTACACCGACTAGTAAATGACTAACATTAAAAGAAATATTCTCTAAATCTACTTCAATATCGGTAACCTCATCTGTATAAGAAGTAATACCTATTTTCTTATTTATTTCCTTGGTAATACTCGATGAAGTGTTTACTACCCTATGAACTATATTCTTGGAGATGAATTTCTTCTCAGTATCTGTTATTACATGAGTTCTCACTTTAATGTGACTTTTGAAATATGATGTATCTAAGAAATCAGCAGTCGTGCCGGCCGGCGTGGTGCCATCCGCCATTGTTGTGACTTTGTCACCGGCCGAAAGAATTTGAAAGTGTGCTTCATCTGCTGTAGCATTACTTTTGTAAATTTCATTATAATAAACCTTTATAGTTAAAGAATTAGTCAAGGCTCCGGCTTGTAGCAAAGAGCGCGCTACATCATTGCTTCTACCTATAAAAGGGAGAGAACAGGCGGCTTGGATCTTTATAATATCGGCGCCCGCCGAACGGTATTTCCATACGTTTTCGTAACCTTTTGGTAAAAAGGGGTTGACAGCAGCGAGGCCAAAGCGCGGGGATTCAATTGGGGCGCTGAATGAAAATGGTTTACCAAGTTCTGTTAAATTTCTAATGTAGATGTCGTCGGCTGTAAGTGTTTGTACATTCAAACTACCCATTTTAATTTCAACCCTGTCAATTAATGTAAGCACGATATCTTTTGCTACATTAGCATTCCACGAAGTTGTGACTCCAGAAGGTCTTTTTAATTTGAATTCTACATTAAAAGTTATATCAGAAATAGCATCGGTATCAGAATTTACATGAAATGTATCTACGGAATTTAATACAGGGAATTGTCTTAAACTACCTGGGATAACAGTTTCTCCAGATCCAGAAATATACATCTTTTGACACTTTGAAATAAACGAAGACTTTACTTCCTCGTCTCCCTTGTAATCGTTGGTTCTACACAAAGATTGTGACCCAGATGAGTCAAAAGTTTTAACGGCTACGTTACTAATGCCCATTATTTATTAAATGCAAATTATTTTTTTTTTAAAATTAAATCGTAAATAGTAATTCGTTTTCATTTAGTTTTTAAAATAAATACAAATGTGTAAATAACGATGTCAAATTTCGAATGCTCTGTTAAAGATTTAATGTCGGACACAGACCCTATTAACTCTGATGTACCAAATGTAAATTTAGAAAAACGAGATGAGACTGTATCTCGCGATGATACGGAGAAGCCCCGCGATATAAATTTATCAATGTATCAAAGATTATACACTGATAAAAATATTAAATTTGTATTATTTATAACTCTTGTTTATCTTGTATTGAATTCTGAACAGATGTATACAATCTTGTCTAATAACGCTCCAATGTTAATTCTAGACGGATCGCCTGGATTTCTAGGAAAAGCTGTTATTGGACTTATGTTAGGAATTATAATTATAGCATTTACTTCTTTTTTCTCGTTTTAGGTCCTGAGAGATCTTTTTTATTTGACAAATTGTCACTTATTTTATCCATCATCAAAGATACTAAACTAACATTTTTGTCTGAAATATTATCATTTTGTTTTACACCCCATTTTAGAGAAGACTTCAAATCATGAGACAATGGAATTCGCTTACTTTCAAAATTTTTACAATTAATAACATTTCCGTCGTCATCAGGTTCTCCATCATTCTCAGACATGCACATCTGACAAATTCCAGCAGGCGTTAGTTTAAAATAAATGTGATTATTTGTGTGATACCCACATTTATTCTGACAATACTTAGATTTTGTATTTATAAGATATAATGTATCATACTTGTTTGATTTCAAAATTCCGCGGATATCTTCTACGCGATATCCGGTGACATGATTCTTAAAAAACCGTAGAATACTATTTTTCTGAGAATTTTCATTTGACAACAAGGTAAAATTTCCAGGCTCATTCGATGAGAAGTCTTCTTCTGTTTCTTCATATTCTGGTAAATTATAAAATGTAGTAATCTCTTGTGTATCCGTTCTGATACTTGTGTCTTGAATAACTTTCAATAAATTACATCTGTAAATATTGTCGTGTTCTTCTGAGAGTTTATTCCCAATGTATGTCATGTAATAATTATAAACTCTATTTTCATAAGTATATTTCCCATCTGAGTATGTACACTTATCAGATCCCACAAGTCTGAGACCATTTTTATCGTATACACATTTGTCTATTATTTTATCCCAAGAATCGAAAAATGTCTCCGGTTTTCCATAAATAGTATTCAAAGAAATTATTATATTTTCTCTTATTCTAAGTGCTACATTTTTATCTACATTAATATCCGGCCAATTAAAGTGATATCCTTGTTTTATAAATACAGTGTCACCTTTTTTAATTTCTTTTGGGTTGTCAGCCTTGGTTATAATACACTTTAAATCAGGAATTCTGTATACATTGCACATTATATCCTGTACAGATACTGCATAAGTATTTATATCAATAACACTTGCAGAAAGAATATCAAAATCAATAAAAAATCTGAATACATTTGTCTTTTTTTCAACTATACAATTCTTAAATTTAATGTATTTTATGTATAATTCTTGAAATAATTGATAATCAGATGTAAGATCAAGTTTTCCACCGTCGAGCATATAATGTGTTACATTTCTATCAGAAGTGTTCTTAACAATTTTGCCCGTAGAGAACAACCATACTCTTAGTGGATTCTTATCCATTGTAATTTACTATACACTTTATTTTTATATTTATTTATTAAGGTTTAAACTTAATTGTAATATCATATTCATTAGTATATATTCCTTTCATAGCACTCGGAGACAATACACTGCGTTTTCCCCTTTTCTTAGAAGTTACAGTTGCCATCATATCACTATCTATAAGTTCTACATTACATAACGCGTAATCCATCACTTTATTTTCTATAAACCACCTGAAAAAATTTAGTTGACCCACGGTTGTAACGATGTCTTTTTTGGCGATATCTTCTTCGGATGTGTAAGTTCTCCATTTAAGTGTACTAGTGTCTATCACGAGTCTTTTTTGTCTACAAAATGGATCAAAAAATTTCTTTGAATAGGCTTTTAATTGATTTTTATAGTCAACGTATACATTAAAATAAATATTTTCAGAATTGTATTTCAAAGGATATGTAATATTGTACTTTTTTGAATAATTAGTTACTAACCAATCTAAGAGTCGTAAAGAAAGAGGTGTTTTTTGATTAATTATATCACTGAATAATTCTAGTTTATTCTTATAAAAAATTATTAAAAAGTTAATTAGAGTTATCTCTTTGCCATTGAAAGACATTGAACTACAATATAAGTATATAATCTGTATCTTTAAATTTATTTAAAGACAGTATAAAATACACACTTAACTATGACAACTGAGATAAATAACGAAAACTTTAAAAAGCAGATTATTTTTCTTTTAAACAATAACTGGACTGGAAAACATGACATGTACTTTCCACTTCAAAACGCTATAAATATCGAAAGAAAACACTTATTTAAACTTTTTAATTATAGATACATCTTTTATGTTAAAGACACCGTAAATACAAAAAGAGCTTTACTTTTTCTATTTAAAAATGCTTCCGGAGAAAACACCGCTGTAATAATATTCAAAGATCTAAGTGTGTATCAGATTCGTCTAGATACATTAGATGAATATTTCAATGGTAGTATTTTTGAAATTTCTTACACAGACAAATTTCTTACTTTTTATGATGCTTTTATGATTTCAGGTAATAAAATAAATTATCAAGCTTTTGAAGAACGTATTTCAGAAGTAGACATCATGCTATCAAATACAATTGTAAAAGACTTTACATTTAAAATACTGACTTATTCTGAAGACATTAATTGTTTCAGAAATTTATCTGATGATGAAGAAATTTTTATGCTGCCGGCAAAACTTCCCATTTTAACAGGTGTTAATTTTTCATTTTTCAAATGGAAACCTGTAGAAAAAATCACGTTCTGCTTACAAGTGCTTGAAGAAGACAATGATTTAATTTTGTTGTCTTCTAATTTCAAGAAACTTATTAAATTTGCTAAAATACACAGTAGCAATTCCGAAGGAAATGAATACATTAAACGTATCAAATGTCTTGAAAATTACGGATGTAATTGTATAATTGAAATTAATGTTGAATTCCCCGAAGAAAAGATAACTATTAAGAGAGTAAACACGGAAAAAAATTATCCAACCAGTATTAGACTAATTGAAAAAGTTTTATTCATTAAACATCAAAATATTACATTTGATGAACTATACATTTAGATTGTAAAAAGAATTTAAATAATACATTAACACACATAGGAATTTGCGTAAATGTATTATTTATTTAATTAATTTTTTATTACTACTTTATGTAGTATGTATCTACATACGGCGGCAACGACCCTTCTTGAGACGCATACCCTTCTTGAGGCAACGACGGCGCTTGCGAGCGTACGCGCGGGCACGCTTGGCAGCCTTAGTCATCTTAAGACGCGAACCCTTCTTGACGCCACGGCGACCGAAACGGGTACCGCCCATGCGAGTCGAGGACTTCTTGCGGAGAAGCTTGGGCGAAATGTAGACACGGTAGGTCTTGCCGTTCTTGGTGCGCTTGTAGTAAAGACCCCCGTTGCAGCCCTTGTATACCTTGCGCTTCTTGCCGCCGACGACGACGCGGGCGGACGACGAAAGCTTGCGGACCTTGCGACCCTTCTTCGCCTTGCGACCCTTGCACTTCTTCTTCTTGCCGAAAAATAGTTCGAGCATTCCCATTTTTAATATTTAATATATACTTAAGAAAAAAAAATAAATTTAATTAAATTTTTTTTAAATTACAATTTTAATAAATTTAGAAATTACATTTTCCTTTATTTCTTTTTCATTTAAAAATATAATTAATTTTCCTTTATCGCATGTCTTTTTAGTAAATTCTTTAGGGAGCTCATAATCAAATTCTTTGAATATCTTGCGAGAAACGATGTAATCAAATTTTTCGTTTTTTTTATTGACTACCTTCAGAACTTCTTCAATGGATTTGTGTTTCTTGATCAAATTGAAAGATGTAACGGGTCCTATTTGAGCAATTGGTTCTGTATAATCACAGCCCGAAAGTATACAAAAATCAACAAATGAATCCATGTCCATTTCAAATTTAGACAGTACCATTTCAGTGTCTATCTCGGTAATGTATCTCGATATACCAGTTTTTAGAATTTTCTTACAACCAAATGTTGTGGCATCCGTGTCATCCGTAACTGTATAATCTACGCGTCCGTTTCTTTGTAAAAAAGCGCAGTACTTTTCGGCATCTTCTGGAGCTGTACAGTAAGGTATTCCAGAAAATTCAAGAAATTCTTTACATTCCTCGATATCTTTTTTCTTTATAACGATAAGCTGAGATGTAATTTTTTCTATTTCTTCATTTATAAGTTTTTCTTCTTCGTTATTCTCAGGAATTTTTTCTCTTAATTGTTCAAGACGAACATACATCTTTTCTTTATTTGCATGTCTTTTGACAAGTACACTTTTTTTAGCCTCAGGAGGTATACCGTCGAATACAAACACCGGAAGAATACCATTCATGAAGTAGTATTTTATTCTATTTGCTATGCCTATGATATGTGAATTTGGAGTACGAGAAGCATATTTAAATTTATACAATAGTATACTACAATCAACGGCTATTATAGAACCTTTGTATAAATTTATTTCTTTTTCTGAAATAGCGTCCGGAGCATACTTCTTGATGAGATTATTTAATCCTCTGATTCCCATTTGGAATTTAATTACATTAGTATAAATTAAGTTTTTAAATTGAAATATTTTCTGTAAAATTAAATGTCTCTTATAATCAATTCTGGAATACATTTTGCCTCGTCATCTGAAGTATCACGTAGATCTAAAACTCTCTTAGGCGGTCTTGGCGGTTTATATTTTGGATGAGTCTTGATGTCATTTTTACGATAATATTCAACATCTTTCCAGAATTTTTCCAAAATAGGCAAATTTTCATTTAACCAATCATAGTCAATTTTAACCCTGACAATGTTCATTATGTCCGGTGGTTTATATTCTATAAAATCTGCATCTTCTAGATTACAGATAAACATATTCAACTGAACCTGAGGATAGTAGTAATCAGGAATGTATCCAAATTTAATAGGTCTCTTGTAAGGACACTTTACTTCAAGTAGAATTGGTTTTTTATTTTCTTCTTTAGACATTGAAATTCCATCTGGCGATCCAGCCAGCCAATAATAATCATCGCAATTATGTACATCTTCATGAGCTATAAGACCAAAGTCGTGGTTTTCTTGTCCTGTAAGTTTACAATATTTGTCTATTGCTTCGTCTTCGTATTTTTGACCATGTAGAGTAGCTACGTTACCTACAAAAGGTTTTGGATCGTGTCCACATTTTTTAAAAAGGACTTCGTGTGGTTTTTGATAAGGATTTAACCCAAGAACTGTACCGGCATCTGAACTTGTTAGTTTACCTTCTCTTTGTTTGAACCAAGCTTCTGAACGTTGTTCGTGTTGAGGTATAGACTTTAATTTGTTAATTTTATCCATAATACATTTTATAATTTATGCCTTTAAATAATCTTCTTTAAGTTATTTTAACTTTTTAACTGTAACACTTACGGCATTTTTCTTTCTTAATTTTTTAGGATCTTCATCTGCCGTTTCCTTAGTTTTATTTTTATCGTATTTTTTAGTACAGTAGTCCCATAACTCTTTTGATCCTATTCTAAATTTTCTATTGGGTTTTGCTCGATACCAATACACACAGTCTTGAATGTTATTACTCTTTGAAGTGTTATCTAAAACAAGACAATCGTAACCTTCTGTACAAGCATTTAAAACATCTTGGAAAACGCTGAATTGAGGGAAAATACCAAAAAAATTCTTATAAAGTTTTTCTTGATTTTGAATAATATTTTCTCTTAAAATGAATACATAGTCTATATTTGCGCGAAGATCAGGCGGTAAATCCATACAATATTGCATTGTTAACATAAATGTAATTTTCCAATGTCTCCCATTCATGAATATGCCGCGAATATTGGTATCCCTGATCATACGTTTATCATACATACAGTCGTCTAAGAGTAAAAAAACATCATTGTCTTTCTTAGGATCTTTTCCATTTATCGACTTTTTTTGTCGGGTTATCACTTGTTGAATAACTTCGGGTTTATATTCAGAATGTATAAGTAAGTCTGGTATAAAACTTGAATAAAAAGCATTTCCATCTTCAGTTGCAGATATAGCAACACCTGCTTTAATTTTGCGAAGATGATAAAGTATATCCGCGACTAAAGTACTTTTTCCTGTTCCTCTCTTTCCTATGAAAACGCACGTAGCAGGCCCTGATCCTGCAGTACGTCTTTCCTCTATTCTCTTGGGATTAAACTTAGATAAGCTAATCGACATCTATAATTATTTAAAATTATTTTAATATTTGATTTAGTCCCAGAAATTTTCCTTTAATAATACATCACTCTCGAGTGTAATGTACGAATAAAACACACTAGACAAAACCCCTAATGTAAACGAAATTAATATTTTACCCAAAGTTCCAAGAGTGTCTTCTTCTGAGTCTATGTAATTAATACTTGCAAATGAGATACCCATTATAAGTAAAATTATTAATATTATAGTTAAGTCAATAGTATAGAAGTCTAAAAACGTCATTTAAAATTTACATAATAAATTATTTTAATTTATTCAACTTAAAAATAAAATAAATACACATTCATATAATTATATGGGCGTCACTGTTAGAAACAATTCTGTTCTCAAGAATTTACTTCAGATGGATTTTGGAGATACATGTGTATTTATCAAATTTGGAACGGATTGGTGTATTCCTTGCCAAGAACTTGATAAAATTCTGGTAAATATTCCAAACAGTATGCTATACCATGTAAATCTAGATAATGATGAATTTGATTATGTAATGGAAGAATACAATTTTACAACTATGCCTTATACTATTATAAAGTACAAAAAAGACTCGCGCAGTTTCAGTGGAGTTGTTACTCAAGAGCAAATTATTAAATTAATCAATGATATGAAATCGTGAAAGGGGGTTGTATATCAAAAATTACAAAAAATTATCCGGTTTAAAAAATTAGTATATATCTAAACCAGATAATTTAGCAATGGCGGAAAAATTCAAGAAGTACACGCAGATTGAACATATTTTAGCACGCTCAGGTATGTACCTCGGTGATATAAAATGTGTGAATTCTGAAATGTGGAAAATTGAAGAAGAAAAATTAAGTTATAGTATGTGTAACTTTAACCCGGGGATATATAAACTTTTCGATGAAATTATCACTAATGCTTCAGACGAAGTACAAAGAAACGAAGAGGTTAAATGTATCAAAGTAGAAATCTCACAAGAAAAAATTAGCGTATATAACGACTCAGGTATCCCGATTGAGATACATCCCGAGTATAAAATTTACATCCCGGAACTTATTTTTGGAAATTTACTTACATCCTCCAATTATGATGACTCGCAGAAAAGAACTACTGGCGGTCTCAATGGTCTAGGAGCAAAGCTTGTAAATGTATTTTCAACCGAATTTGTAATCGAGACATCTCACTCTGGTAAAAAATACACGCAGAAATTTGAATGTAATATGTCTAAGAAATCTAAGCCAGTAATATCAGACAGTAAAAAAGGAAATTATACTAAAATATCATTCAAACCAGATTATGCTCGGTTTGGAATCTCGGAGATGTCCCATGATACTCTCTGTATTCTGGCCAAAAGAGTGTACGACATCTGTGCCATTACTCCAAAACACGTTTCAGTTCATCTTAATGGTAAAAAATTGAACATTAAAGACTTTTCCGATTACATTTCAATGTACATTGGAGACAAAAAGACAGTTCCCAGAATTGTTTGTGAGCAAAATAGGTGGCAAGTTGCTTTCAGTCCGAGCAATGAATTCAAATGCGTTTCATTTGTAAATGGAATCGCTACAACAGACGGAGGAAATCACGTAGAACATGTTATGATACCACTTGTTAAAAAACTAACAGAAATAATCCAAGAAAAACACAAAAATATTACTATCAAACCAAATTACATCAGGGAAAATCTGTTTGTATTTATTAATTGTAAGATTGAAAATCCAGTATTTTCGTCACAAACCAAAGAAAAACACATAACTAAGATCGCAGACTTTGGAAGTAAATTCAATCTAACAGATGACACTGTAAAAAGTGTGCTGAAACTTGGCATTCTCGACAGTATTCTTGCTCTCGCAGAAGCCAGGGAAAAGAAAAACATATCAAAGACAGACGGAAAGAAAACTAACAGGGTCATCATTCCGAAGCTTGATGACGCAAACAAGGCAGGGACAAAAGAATCTAAATTGTGTACTATTATCTTTACAGAGGGAGACTCGGCCAAGACTACAGCTGTATCTGGACTTTCAGTTGTAGGCAGAGACTACTATGGAGCTTTTCCTCTCAAGGGTAAGATACTTAATACACGGACTGCGACTTATTCTCAAATGGCAGGAAATGCTGAAATTAATCATATTAAACAAATTCTTGGACTTCAAACAGGTAAAAAATACAAATCCGTTTCAGAACTCAGATATGGTAAAATTCTTATCATGACTGATGCTGATACAGATGGGTTTCACATCAAAAGTCTGCTGGTTAACTTCATTAGCCACGGTTGGCCGGAACTTCTCAAAGAAGACTTCATAAGCTCTTTGGTAACGCCTGTAATCAAACTTACAAAGAAAAGTGAAATAATCCCTTTTTACAACCTGAATGATTACAAGGAATGGAAATCTAAGAATGACGCTTCAAAATTCAAAGTAAAATATTACAAGGGTCTTGGTACAAGTACTCAACAGGAAGCCAAAGAATACTTTCGATCTATGAAAACTCTTAATTATAAAATTACGACAAATGAAGATTCAAAGTCTCTTGTTTTAGCTTTCACAAAGTCTGAAGCTGATGCTCGCAAAAAGTGGATATTAGAAAATATTAAATGTCCTAAAAGTCTGGATTACAATTCGCCAGATGTTTCGGTAAAGGACCTGGTTGATAAAGAACTGGTACTCTTTTCAATTAGTGATAACATCCGATCTATCCCAAGTCTTATAGATGGAATGAAACCTTCTCAGAGAAAAATTATATATGCCTGTATCAAAAGAAATCTGTACTCAGAAATCAAAGTTTCTCAATTGTCTGGATATGTATCAGAAAAGACTAATTATCATCACGGCGAAAACAGTCTAATGGATACTATTGTTTCTCTCGCGCAAAACTTTGTAGGTTCAAACAATATGAATCTACTAGAACCTGTCGGACAGTTCGGAACTAGACTTCTTGGAGGCAAAGATGCTTCTAGCCCAAGGTACATATTCACACATCTATCAAATGAATTCAAAAAACTTTTCAATGAAGATGACAACAGCGTTCTCAATTATCTAGAAGAAGATGGAGATTCGATTGAGCCGACGTTTTACGTTCCCACGATGCCCCTTATTCTTATCAACGGTGCTTGTGGTATCGGAACAGGTTTCTCCTGTGATGTTCCGTGTTTCAACCCAGAAGACATCAAAAAGAGGCTCATGGATCTAGTGATTGACGAAGACGCAGACATTCCTGAAATGACGCCTTGGTACAAAGGTTTCACTGGAACTATTAGAAAGACAGAGACTAACAAATGGATCACGATAGGAAAATACACGACGAAAGGCAATGTGATAAATGTTACAGAACTCCCAATTGGAACGTGGACAGATGATTACAAAACATTCCTTGACAAGTTAGAGACCGAAGGTACTATTTTCAGTTACACCAATGCATCTACCGAGATGTCCGTTAATTTTACTATTAAGTGTCCTTTGGAAAATGTAATAGAATGGTCTCAGAATAATGAAACACTTAAGAAATTGAAACTAATTTCACATTTATCAGCGAACAACATGTACGTATTCAATGAGAAAAATGAAATCGTCAAAATGGAATCTCCTGAAGAAATAATCTTTCACTTCTGGAGAATTAGA
>Ga0181400_1001007_pt1 | contig 11944 bp, 24 predicted proteins | sample 23SPOviralmetaG_FD_130129 | JGI IMG/M metagenome (GOLD analysis project Ga0181400, IMG submission 130129) | Marine viral communities from the oligotrophic San Pedro Time Series (SPOT) site, San Pedro Channel, CA, USA - 23 SPOT_SRF_2011-06-22 | ecosystem: Environmental > Aquatic > Marine > Strait...
AGAAAAGTTAAGAGAGAAGTATACGTCTTTACTAAAGGAGGCGTTTCATCTATCAAAGATAAACAGGTCTCAAAGTGATAAGAAGTATGCTGAAGCGGATGAGGTTCTAAACGAGTGGGGAAAATTATAATGTAAAATAAATAAAAGATGGAAACAAAACCAATAGAGTACGTTTATGTAGGAAGAATAATAGATCATTTAAATAGGTTTGTGGATGATTACCATAAGATAGGGGTATCAACCAAACTTATGGCAAGAGAAAAACAATTAAGTCCCACTCATTATCCCCATGATGTTCAGTTAGTCAGAATATTTAAAACAGAAAATATGAGAAGGACTGAAGCGATACTACACACTTGTTTCACAGACTACAGGGTAAAGAAGACCTACAATAAGAAAAAGAAAAAAACGGAATGGTTCTATATAACAGAACCTGAGATATTGGACGCTAGGATTGATAAGTTGGTACGTAATCTTCCGGGGGTTGAAGAAGTAGATATTGAAGTTGCAATTAATGCGGATAAGGATATACTGAAGAACGATAAGAAAGGAATGATCGATAACCATAGGAAATCGAGAACAAGACTACAGTTAATATACAAGGGGGAAAATATAACTAAGAATACATCAACAGATACATACCTCACTACCTTAGGTTTGATTGCAGAACAATCGGGGTGGGATAAACTAATGAACAATGAAGTTAGGATAACAACCACTAAGACTGAATTGTGGGAGAGAAACCCAAGTTCAAGTGAGAGTCAGATAAAACTATATAAGAAACATTGGTTTTTCACGGGGAATAACAATGAAGTAAAGACAAAGAATCTTAATAAACTAATAAAGAAACTTGATATAAAGGATATAGAGGTTTCCATATTAGAGTATACACCAATATAACAAAGAAATGAACAGTAAATTTAGAGTTAGGTCGTTAATAATACTATTGTATGTGTTATTCTGTGTGGCATATACCACAATACAATTAGTACTTATGGTTATTAATTTAATATGAAAATAGACGAAGAAAAAATTTATACGTTTATCAATATCGTTATAGTACTTGGGTTCTTCACTTTAATGTTACTCGGAGGATGAATCTATTTAAATTCAATTATACGGTAGGGAGTCTTTTCACAGAACAGGAGTGTAGTGATATTCTTAAGGATCTGTCATTACAGGACGATAGGTTTGGTATCTCACCACCGATCAGGACTGGTGATGTTGATGAGAAACTATCTGTGTATGAGATTGATTATAATGATTTGGACAATTGCGGGGGTAAAGATACTATTGATAGAAGGATTAAGGAATTAGAGAATAGGTTAGGACTTACTTATAATAATAGGTTTGTAATAAAGTATAAGGATGAACGTAAAGAAATGAAACCTCATTACGATGGTCATTCATATACTACACTTATCTATTTGACTACAGATTTTGATGGGGGTTCTACTAACTTCCCCATTGCAGGGTTGGAACATAAACCACAAGATTATAAACCAGGTCACTACATACATTATAATTCAACACATCCTCATTCATTTCACGGGGGGACAACAGTTAGTAAAGGTGAAAAGATTGTTATAGTACTTAGAAGTTATAAGAACAATATTCTAACTTACCTATTACAAATACCATGGGCACTAATACGTTTACTTTATGTTATGGTGTTCTTTAATAAGGGTATAAGAAAGAATCCTAAAAGCGGGGGATAAACCAATATCAATATAGATGAAAAAAAATAACATAATGAATAGGGAGAAAATAGTCAATATTTTAAAAAGGGTACCCAAAAGACAGGGTAAACGAAATGATGGTATTCCATATAATAGATATGGTTTAATAAAAAAATTATTAATGGAGGAAACCAACCTCACATTAACATCAAACACTTCAATTAGGTACTTGGATCGGTTGTTTTTAAGTGAGGGGTTGGAACATGATATTCTAATAAAAGGATTTTTAAATTATAGGTGGAACTTACAAAGTTGCGTAAGAGTTTTAAAGAGGGGGTTTCTTAAGAAAGAGTGTGAGAAAAACTCTGATTTGGTAAGGGATATACTTGATGATAAGTACAAAAGCATAGATTCTATTAATGAGGAGTTATCTTCTTTATATAAAAATCACTCACATTATTCCATTTACTTTATTGGGTTTGAGGATGTTCGTACCAATAATTTTATTGATTATTATAAGTTTGGTCAAACCACGAACATTGAAAAAAGGTTGTCGAGTTATGATACAAATAATCCCCATAAACCTGTGGTATTAAGAATGTGGGGGGTCACAAAGAATAATTGTTTCCGAATAGAGAGATCGATAAAATCGTGGGCGGACTCTAAAGGTTTAAGACATAAAAATGAATTCATTTATTACAGTGGTGATCATCAATACTTAAGTGATTCTATTAATAAAATTATTCACAACAAACACAATGAAGCGGCGTAGTGAGATATAATCAATAGATGGACATATGAGAAAAGGTAAGATGTCATCAATAAGGTTAACTTCCAATAGTACGTATGGTATGTACAATAATGATGGTACGTTAAAGGTTGAGGGGAAGAAAGAACTAAAGAAGTATCTGAAGATTAAAGAACAGGAACAAAAGTCTATAGATGATTCCAATAGACCCAAAAGGATCAGGAGGAAGATAGACGGAGTATGGACCGAAATCTCAAATGCGGGGGATAAACCAATATCAATATAGATAATACTATAGATGAAATAGATATAGTTATAGTATATGTTATTCTTAAAACTCATAGGTACTCTAATACTATTCTATATCATAATGAATAGATTCTTCAAATGGTTAGATAAGTAGAAATACTCAAATACCATACGTACAAATTAAAAAGTATTATACGTACATACATATAGAATATAGATAAAGAACTATAGTATATGTATAAGAATATAATCCCAACTCTCATAGTAATAATCTCTCTATTAGGTAATAGTCTATATAGTCAAATAGATTGTAGTCCCTATCATAAGATAAAGAACTACACTATAGAAGAAGGAGTAAAATATAAATTCTCTATAGGGTTATGTCATCATTACAATAGTGGTTCTGTAGACTTAGGTTATAAGAATCATTATGTAAGTCTTATCTCTATGACAAGAAAAATATATAGTAGTATGGTCCCCTTGAATGATGAATTCTATATAGGGTATACGTATGATTATACTATAGGGAAAAAAGGAAATCATCACATAGGTTCTACCCTCGCATTTCAGATCCATAATCATGAACCTGTAGTCAGATTCTATATAGATAAAAGAATCTATAAAAGGTTCTTCTTACATGGATCTTCTATACAGGTTTCTAATAGAATTAACCATTTGATAGGTGGTTTTAAGGTAGTAATATAGTCATACAATTATACCCCCTGATAATCATTTCCAGACCCCCTAAGAACGTCATACATACTTTGACCGTTAAGTGTCCATAAGTCATACAATAGTGTCTTAAAACGTACCTATTAGGGTACATTTTTGTCGTAGTAAGTTTTTTAGGTCTCACTACCCTGTAAACGGTACTTTTCTTAGGTACGTATATATAGGACCTCGTTTTTCCCACTTTCTACCACTTTCCTACACACCGTAGGGTATTGTGTTGTGTGCGACTCAAAGACACTTTTTCTAAAAATTTATAAATATGATACTGTTATATCGGTCATACGTCCGTGAACCCCGTATAATAGTTAAGTCATTATACTATAATATGTCATACATTATACGTCCAAAGTATAAGGGTTATATCGTTATACTCGGATGAGATGTCATACACCTGTATAATGAAAAAAGTATAATACAAATCGGGATACCCCCACGGGTATATAATATTATAAATTGTATGACATTATACCCTGACGGGTGTCATACATTTATAGTCTGTGCCAATTAGAATTGTCCCTGATCAGGACGGGTGAAGGGTCGAAATGTTTATAACGGTTTTGATCCGAGAATAGGACCCGAGTTTATTTGTGGACGAATCTTATAAGGTTTCATAGACAATGCAATTAATGTACCTTTTGTTTCATCGTCTGTCTCAAACTCAAATTCAATCTCTAACTGTGCAACCGAAGAAATCTTTGGGAGTAACGTAAGTTCAATATTAATATCCTTAACGTCATACATACGAGTAAGACCTTTAACAATCTTGTGATCTCTCTTAAGTTTTGTCATACACTCTTCCTTAGTGGGAAGGTTGATGTTCTTAATAGAACTATTCACTATAGTATCTATGTCATTGGTTGGGTCTTCAATGTCTATGACTTGAGATCTACCTGAGGTATTCTTTATGAAGTCCCCCGTTCTGCCAATTACTATTGTGGATCCTCCTCCTCTGAGTTCATCTTTTATTATTAGATGATTCAGTGATACGAATTCTTGTCCACTCTGTAGGTGTTCACTTTTAATTTGGGTAAGTGATTCTGTTAATACTGTTTGTAGTATATCCCCGAATTTTGAAGTTAGTGTGTCGAGGTCACGAATGGTTACATCGATGTCTAATAATAGAATGTCGTTGTATCCATAATAATGTGCGGAATAGGTATAACCTTCTTTCTCGACATCCGCAATATACTTACTCTCATGTAAATCTAATAGTTTCATATGTATAATAAATATTCGGTTATGCCAAATAAAATCAGAGATGGGACCTGATCTGAGACTCGAACGTTTGCCAATTAAAATCGGGACCGTCGGTGATCAGGAATCTTGACTCTATAAAAAAAGGGTCTACCTTTCGGATGACCCCTTTAAAAAAAACAATTACGAAAGAAACAAACGTGTTACGCTGTCGTCTTTTGTTTTAGTAACTGATTTCTGAATTTGATTGCCTTCGCTTTGTTAGTGAAGTACTCATCGTAAGAAGTTCCCTTAATAGAAACTCTTACTCTGTATCTGTTTCCAGAACCATTAGTTACTTGGTAAATGTTATTACCGAGGTTTGTGTAGCTGTAGCTACCAGTAGTTGACTTTGCCATATTACTATTATTTAAATGTTTATTACACTAAAGTATACGTAATATTATTTGTAAAGTCAACCCCCCATTGTATAAGATGGTCATCCTACATGTGCCATGATGTCAAAGAACGTTTGCCAATTAAAATTGACCTCCCTTCACGGGATTCAGGTGAAAAGAAAAAATTAGAATAGATTGCTAATTAATAATCCTAATATTATTAGAATCATACTTAACATTCCGTAACCAAATACTCTGTAGTTTGCCTCCATTTGTTCAGGAGACCTTCCTTGGTTACTTCTATATTGTCTAAACTTTTTTTCCTTTTTCATAATTTGTTGTTTTATTATTTAACTTTACTTATTTCCAATTGTCTTTGGAAGAAGTACATTAACTTCTCTTCAGCTCGTTTCATCTGAACTTCATCTTTTACTTTGGCTGCTGTATCCCACTTTTCCATCCAATAGGATATCTTAGGGAGGAAACCGTTCTTATATTTTTTCATTGATTCTGTTTTAATAAATCATTAACTTCATCGGAGGTTATATCACTCACGTCGTAGTACCCTGCGATTTCGGTGAGATCTATGTCATCACCCTTTATCTCAATACCTTCTTGTAAGGTGGTACCATCTAAATCAAATACTGCATTTCTAACTTCTACTGTACCATAATCTTTAGTTTCTACGGTTCTATTCATTGATCTTATTTCTTAAAAATGTTTCTAAATCTAACTTGTTAACGAAGAGAGTCTTGTTTTCTATATAGACGTTCCCTTCGAATCCATCTATATTATGATCTGCTATACCTTCCGCTACTGTCCAATATGGTTTCACCCGAGGATTATAAGAGATCCTTATACAGTCCTGCCGATTAAAATTCGACAGGTCCTGAGATCCTGAAGGAAAAGATATCCATGAACATACTGTTTTGTTGGATCCTCCATGAATCTTATTGGCAGTCTTCTGACTGTTATTAAGTTTACCATCTCTGATCGTGTATTGGAATTCAGCGGGGGAGAAGTACTCAAGTATACCTTCCACTTTATTCCTTAGTTGCCAATTCATGTAGTTATTACCCTTGGCCAAATGGAACCTTAACCTATTGTTCTTAGGTAAGGTATCCATAAATCTCCATTCTTTCTCTATATTAATCATAGTATCCCTCCTCTAAAAGTTCTTGTTCTTTTTCTTCTTCACTCTGAAGAAAGGTTACTCTAATCCCGTGAACCATATCGTCCATCTTAGAAACCTCTAACTTGTACATACCATCTCCATAACCTGTTGATGATACAACTCCTGATTCGTAGGTACCCCACTGTTCTTCTCTTAAGGTACGGTCACACATTTTAACATACCATCCCTCACCTGTTTCTTTAGTTGGTCTGAAGGGGTGATCACCAAACGGATCTCCCTTATCAGTTAACCATGGTAGATCTTTTGCTACCTCATCATTACGGTAGGTTGTCATACAACAGATACTCATCTGTCCACTGTCAACAGCAACACTACCAATGTCTTCCCATATAGGACTCTTTATGATTTCATGTAATACAGTGAGTGATGCAATTCTATCACCCCAATCACCTTCATCAGATTTTACCACCTGTGTGTCATACATACCAGGTCGCATATTATTAATTTGATTGTTGAACCATCCGTCTACGTCACTGTAACACGGATCTGATACAATTACCTTTTCTCCTAACTTAATTTGATTTCCTTTCATGATATTCCTCTTTTTGATTACTATACAAATATACTAGTATTTTTTAGAATATCACAACAAATACTAGTTTAAGTTTGCCAATTAGAATTGGACCCGGCGGCTGTGATCACCATCCCTTCGGCCAATGATAATAGTGCGGAGTTACACCACCACCTCTATATTGGTCATGCTCTCTACGTTCCTCTATGGAAACTTTTTTGGGGGAATTGATTTTTACGAACCTCCCTTTAGAATCTCTACCGTACTTCATAATCCATTACTTTATAGTTAACTTCTAATAATTGGTCTAACATGTATGACATTGTTTCTACATCGATACCATTCATATCGAATTCAACGTCATCACCAATATAGTTTCTACCCGTTATCATACCTTCTTCAGATATGCCAACTACAATCCACTCCTCAGGTCCCTTCTGTGTTTCCACATCTACTTTGAACATTCGGTCGAACTCAATCTCCATACCTCTCAATTCATCTTGGATGTATGTGATTGTTTTCTTTATTAGATTTTCCTTGTACTGTTTTGTTAATGTAATATATGACATAATAGTCAGTTTAAATTAATATTACCTACCGTAGAACTAAACGTTGTTCATTAATTTGGTAAGTTCGTTGCGGTTTTCTGCAATTTGTTTGTCCATCGCAACTTGTATGGACCTCTTGGCCGATTCCATAAATTGGATATCTTTCTCGAGTAAGTTTAAGTCATCTCCATCTTCAGTTATTCTTCCAACGATGACTCTAACATCTTTAGTACTTGTTCCTTTTCTAAAGAACGGTGATCTTGCATATATATAATCCCCTCGTACTATTGATAGTTTAATCTCTTTAATGTTTTCCTTAGCTCTTAGTTGAAGAATAGTTTCCTCAAGTAAGGATACAGTTTCGAACTGCGTCTTCCACTTAGTGACGATATTTTTGTAGGTCCCCGTCATCTTGGACAGTACAGGTGACATTTTAATTGGCCCATCGTTCAAGAATCTCTCAAACTCACTAAGTTGTTTGTTGGTACCAACGATCTCTGTAAAGACCCCATTCACATGTTTTAAATTTCTATTCATTTTTTCATTGTTTTATATTGTTAATATTACTATTCACTGCCAATTACTATTGCTGAGCTCACCCTTCACCTTTTTGAAGTTAAGCTGAGGTCGTAGCAAGTTCTTTTTTTAATTCATCTACACATTCCATTATTTCTGATTCCTTAAGGAAATGGTAATTATCTTTTATTACTTCTACTAAGTCTTCACTTTTGTCTCCGTGTTCAAAATCATCTACAATATATTCTAACCCACTATTAATGAATTCTCTGTCGAACCATTCATCAAACCCTTCAAATTGGTAGATACCTTCTTGGTAATCATAATCCTCTTCGTGGACATTACCAGATTGTATTGTTGCCCTTCCACAGAAGTCTGCACCAGGTTCTTCGTAATACATCTTTACACTAACGTCATACATTGTGGATAGAATTCTCATTCCCTCAATAGGTGGTGACCAAGCTGACTCAGTGTTAAGTACCATTGAATCCTTATCTACCACAATGTCATCATACGATATGTCCCACTTAGTTCCATACCTTTCTATGTTGTGGTTATACCATCCCCCATTTTCCAAGGATTCGGTAGTTTCTTTCTCGTCCACACCAATTAGTGATTCAAAGAAGTTATCTTTTTTCTTGTTACTTGCAGCATCTAACATTGCTGACATTCTTTTGATGACCTTAGGTTCACCAAGTATTTCGATATTGTTGTAACACCAGTTTGGCATAATGATTATAATTTAATAGTTGTACAAAGATATAACATTTATTTTATTTTACCACCAAGAACTATAATAAACATCATAGCCCTTACGTATTGCGGTTAGAGATTCCTCTACAAATTGTAGGTCTTCTTCTCTATATTCTTCAGATGAGTCATCCCCGAAAATGAATCCACAGGTTTCAGGTAATGAACCATCTTTAATAACCTTCTCAAGGTTCTCCAAATCCTCCCAAGTTAATTGAACATTTACACAATTAAATTCAGGTGACTCACCACCCTTCTCATAATAGAGTTCCTCCATCCATCCTTGGAGATGTGGGTGTTTCCTCCAATAATGGAGTTCCTTCTTATCACACAGTATATCATTCTCTTTAGTTTCCTCGTTATACTGTTCCGTTCTAAAATCTACTGGTTCTTTTATGAACCCTTTTTTTACTCGGTATGCAAATTGGTCTAATCCCATTGTTTATTCTTTATTGATTACTATACAAATATAAGGATTATTTTGTTATACCCAATTACAAACGGATAAATTTCTTTGCCAAATAGAATACGTACTGGTCCGGCGCTGTAACAAAACTGGTTTACCTGGCAGATCACCTGGCGAGTCTCCAGGTCAATTCTATTTGGCACATGCCAATTAAAAACAAACAGGTGATCTGCACGCATAATAATTTCACAAGCAGGCATAAAAAAACCCCACCATTTCTGATGAGGGTTCATGAACTTTCTTTTTAGGTTTTTCTTAAGTGTGCATATCCACATACACTATATACCTTTTATTCGTTGGGTCGTCATCTTCTAATTGAGAGACATCTAAATGTGTAACTCCACATTCCCCTAACTCCCAATCATAGTAGTAGTCTTGTAATACATCAAACTCTCGACCCTCTTTTTCTAAACGGACTTTAGACATTTCGATTTGAAACATATCCTCACAGTATTTCTTGGCGCTATACCAATCGAAAGGACTTTTATGTTTACCCTCACTACATTTGGTAAAGTTATCTTTATAGTAGTCATCTACTTTCATCCACCCAACAACTTGCCGATTAATATCCTCGACGGTGGTCCCTTCCTTAGGACACCACCTCGAATTACCCCATTCTTTTTCTTTGTCATACGTGGAATACACTTCGTTATCCGCACTGACACATCCACCAATGGTTCTCCAATTATTTTCAGTTCCCCATTCTGAGATTTCCGTTTCAACGGTATCACATGCCTCTTCGGGGGAAGAGGCAGTTACGATACAAAAATGTAGGTTATGCATATGCTCCGTTTTTATAGTTACACCCTTCTTCACCAAACATTTCTACTTTGAATTGTTGTCTTTCCTCATTCCAATCACTGAAATTACTATCTTTCCATTGTTTGAAAAAGTTGTCTCTCCACCAACTATCATCACATAGTGCCCTAATTACTTCGTTAGATATATCTACAAAGTTTTCATCACAATAGGTATATAAGTTATCCTTACTATTTTTCTTGGGTACGAACTTACCTTCATCCGCATAATCACCAGTGATGACTATGTTATCACCAGCCCAAGAACCAATAATTGGATTATCACTTCTTAAGTCTCCACCCCCACGATTATTTCCGTCTGCCAATAAGATACCTAAACCTTGCATGATAGACATTCCGTCTGATGTGAATTCCATTAATTTTGCACCACTCCCAAACGAGTAAGGGTTTAGTGTCTGTCCTTTTGTAGTGTTTACTACTTTAAAATACTGTCCCATAATTAAAATATTTATTTGTTATTAAATGATTACACTACAAATATAATAATATAAACGTTATCTACAAAACATTATGAGGTTTTTTATTTGCCAATTAAATTAAGGGATTAAACTGTGCAGTTACAGTGCACACATTTTACAGTTAATCGGAGAAATATGCATGGATCCTGAACCCGGCCCGAATTTTAGTTGGCACGTGCCAAATAGAATTTACAGTGCATGATAACTATAGTCTACATTTTGTGCATTAAAAAACCCCCACCATTTCTGATGAGGGTCTTCGTGTAATCACTTGTAACATATCATGAAATTACAAGACTACAAATGTAATACAATTATATTACATTATACCTATAAGGTTACGTCGATTGATGCGTTGAAGTTGTTTTGTAATACATCGGGAGAGATGACTCTATTAATGGTGTTTGCAATTTTCTCGTACTCTGCGGGAGTAACACTCAAACCTTTAATGTGAATCTTTCCATCTAATACTCTAAACTTAACTCTAATTTTTTTCTTACTCATTTTTAATAACTGACTGAACATATTCTAATTTGTTTATGGTGTCGACGTGTTGGGAACCCCTAAACCGATTTTGGGACTGAATGATGTTGACTATTACACCACCCGTTGGTGTATACCCCTCGGCAACATGACCATTCACTTTTTCTGTTAGTCCTTGTGGACTTGAACTACTTAATACTTTATATTCCATGATATTGAATTTTATAAATAAAACTTATTCCATTGAGTATGAGCTTCATTCTCATATCTCCTTTCCTTGTCTACATTAACAAGAGTCTCTGTCTTCCTACATGTAGGACAAGCTTCAACTTCTTGTAGTTGTTTATCTTGTGGGTTGTGCCGATTACTTTCCAAGATGGTGATCACCTCCTCCGAAGTTCCTTCCCACATACAATTATAACATTCGTACTTATCCATAATTAAAATGTTATTTTAGTTGATACCTCATTAACAATAGAATAGGACGACTTATTGATAGTCTCTTTTATTCTATTAGTGAATTCTTCTTTCGTTTCTTCCTCGTGAAGTTTGTCAATAGGTAAGGTGATACCTAAGTTGGATACTGCAAATGAAGTCCCACTCGAAGAGTGTCCTCCATATAATGAATACCTAATTGAACCTTCTGTTAACCTACAAACTAATGTTTTAGGGTTTCCGTAAACATCCTTAAGATGTAAATGTGATAATTTCATGATTACTTGTTTTATGATTACATTGTAAAGATACGAAAATTATTGTATAAAACAAATACTTTTATACAAAAAACTAAATAAATTCCCGATTCTGGGTATCCCAGGAATGATTTTATTTGGCAGAGAGTGCCGATTAAAATGTGAGATGGAAGGTGATCCGTCGGGTGTGGACATAAAAAAACCCCTACTAAAAGTAGAGGTTGTAATTTTAAAGTTGGACTTCAACTTCTTCTTCTTCCCATTGGTCATCTCCCCAATCTTCTCCGACCATTGTACAATATTGATAATTTACTTTGTACATAATAGGTTTTACACTATCATCAAAAGAAACATATCCCTTTGTACGTTCTCCCTCAGAAATTTTCCCCTCATTAATAAGGTCTTCTACAATCTTCTCACCCTCTTTTTCGGTGATGTTTTCTCGGTCTTCGATGAACTCAACTTCACTAAGACAATAACTAAATTCAAATGATTTTTCCATTTTTAATGTTTTATTGATTACTAATA
>Ga0181400_1001008_pt1 | contig 11937 bp, 15 predicted proteins | sample 23SPOviralmetaG_FD_130129 | JGI IMG/M metagenome (GOLD analysis project Ga0181400, IMG submission 130129) | Marine viral communities from the oligotrophic San Pedro Time Series (SPOT) site, San Pedro Channel, CA, USA - 23 SPOT_SRF_2011-06-22 | ecosystem: Environmental > Aquatic > Marine > Strait...
AAGGAGATGCCAAGACACCTGTTTATTTCGCAGTTAGTTATGGTGAAGAAGATTGGGCTGGTATATACAAGGAGTACGGAGACTACCAGGACTATCCAGACACGTATGAGAATCGCAGCAAAATGGACGATCCATCATATGATATCAACACAGTCACATATCGTAACAAGTTTGTGATCAATCAAAAAGCTGGTAGTCTGGAGTTCGTGAACACTGACAATCGTGAGATTTTAAAAATGACACACTTCAGTGGTTCATTCAAAGAGTTCACCAATGAATGTAACATCGAACTAGCCACTGAGAATGATCAACGATTGGTGTTACAAGACTCATACGACACCACTCGAGGTTTCAGAAATCAATTCACCGGTCGCGATCATGAACACCTGATCAAAGGTGATCAGTATGTTAAAGTAGGTAAATTAGACACAACACTGTATCAGCAATGGGCAGTAACCATGTCGGAATTGAATGATGTGAAGCAGTTGTTCGAGACCAGGCGTTCTGATGCAATTGAGCATGAAATTTTAAAATTCACTAGCACACAACAGACCAAGAGTGGTACACATGCTCCCTGTCCGGTTTGTAACAGTGGTGAGTTTGACAAGAGAGACAAGATACATCGTGTAATTGGCGCGATGGACCGTTACGCTAACAGTGTGTATTTCGAGACCATCAACTCTCAACCAGTTCGACTCAATTATGTCAACGAAGTCACATTGAGCATGAAACTCGCCAGCACACAGAAAACACCCAGCGGCATGGGCAAGGGTATCGTGTATATCAATCCTCGTGAGAATGCATGGTCAGTCCGAGGCAAGGACGAGACCAATCATCACTATGATCTTGACACATATCAAACTGGCCCTGGTTACATATTTGGCTCGTTGTGCCCGGCATGTCATGGCACTGGGTTGAGTCCAAGTAGCATGGGAGGCACGTGGGATGTTGAACCACTCAAAGAGACCAAAGCGGATGGATCCGGAGCATTTGACAAGCTGTTACAGAACACCGCCAAGAAATTGTTCGAGCTCGAGAAGAAAATGGGTGTCGGGGGTAGTAGCATCGAGCATGTAGCTAAGCACAAGAGTGAGACTATCGGTTTGTACATGAACGATTTTCCTAGTATACGTGTAGACCCATCTGGTAAAATTGCTCGTGATCGAGTGACGATACACCCCGGAGGTACATTCAATTCCCAACAACCTAGCCCGTTGATCGAATACGTACATGTAGATGATATGCCAGGAGGCAATAACACGCTGAACATTTGCAACAAATGGAACGTACAGGTGGGAGCTGGTGGAGTGAGCATCAAAAGTTTTGGTAGTGTGGATGTGAGTGGAACCATCACTAACATCGCTGGTGATCAAGTGAACATAGCCAGTGACAAAGAGATCAACATCGATGGAGGCAAGAGACTCAACATAGTGGCTGACATAATCTCGTTACGTCAGCGAAATCGTGAACAGGTGCTGGTTGACAGCAATCTGGGTGTGAGTCAAAATGTGGTCATTGGTGGTGGTTTACATGTAGAGGGTGAGTTGAGTGTAAATCATATCACCGCTCCAGTGGAGATTCAAGAGACTGACCCGATGGTAGTATTCGGGCAATTGTTGTCAGGATTGGTGTTCAAAGTGAATATTGATGGTGGTACGCATGTAGATGCAGCGGATAGCAGCGACAATCATAATCGCTGGTCAAACGCAGTGATCACAGTGATACCCGGACCCACGCCAGAAGGTAGTAACCACAACAAGGTGAGGATGTACCCACATACACATCATTTTCGTAATTTGCCATTGAATCTGAAGGAGGACAATGATGCTGTGCGTGAAGATGCGATGGACAATAACAATCCTGTGAGACGGGAGAGCAAATCGATCGAGAGCAAGACATGGAACACAAAAGTTGATACTAACCGGCAGAATGTGACTGACAGTACTGACGGGATCGATAAAAAATCATAGCGATTCGTTCGGATAGCTATAAATACTAATATGAAGAGCTTCATTCAATATTTCAATGAAAACATGACCGTGATCGATTTGTCACGATTGTTAGACCAAATCGATCAGACGTTAGATCAATCATCTGCAGATGAACAGGAATTTTCTGATGAAGAGATTGATCACCTAGCAAGTAAAATAGGCGAGGTGTATGATATGGTGATGAATTCCGGCAAGTCATTACCGGATCACATGCAAGGATCAGCAGGAGTTGCCCCACGTCACATCTCTACATTGAGAAAGTTGAAATCCCGGGGTGCGGTTGCAGTACCCGAACACGTGATCAATCAGATTGACGAGATGCTCAGGTTGTATACAGAAGCTGATGCAGAGAAAAAATCTAATCCATTCGAGAAGCCAGAATGGGCCAAGCAACGAGACTTGAAGCAAGCTGATGATCAGAAAAAAGCTGTGATGAGCGCATTCAGTAAGCCTAAAACAGACACAGATGATTCTGAGAAATCTGACAAGAAACAATTTGCGAAACGATGAACAACGACACACAAAGCTTAACAGAAAAATATATCACCGAGGTGGGTGATCGAAAAAAAAGCGGTGAATCCAAACCACCGAGGTCCATGGACGATGCCGGTAAATCCACTGTAGAAACTAAAAAGTTTTCAAAACTTTATAAATCACAGAACAATGGTCAAAATCAAACCCAAGCACAAGCACCTAAATATTCAGGTACTGGTACTCAAGGCCTGGCAGATTTTTTTACTAGTAAACCAAAAGATCAATCGAAACCATCAGCTGCCGCGGCGGAGGAAGTTCCAGCAGAAGTTCCAGCAGAAGTTCCAGCATTTCAACCTAGGGACATGCCAGACAACTGGCAAAATGCCAGCTGGGCCAAGCGCGCCAGATCCATGGGCAGAGGCAATCCAAAGCGCACTCAAGAGCTAGCTGGCGCCGAGTGGAAGCGACATGAAGCCATGAGACAGGAACGTGAACAAGCTCAAGCCCGTGGTGAGAATGATTTTATCAATCAAGTGAAAAAGATACCTGGTAATATTGGTGGAGCACTCAAATCTACCATCACTGGTCAAAAACCGGTCATGACACCAGCTGGTGACATACAGCGAGATGATCAAGGCAAATTGATGTTTCAACCAAAGCAACCAGCACAACCAACACCGGTAGACAAAGGACCATCCACCGCTCAACAAGCAGACAAATATCATCGTGATCAATTTAGAAAGAGTTTTTCACCTAGAGAACGCATGAGATTGAGACCTGGTACCAGGGGATACAACCAAAAATTTCGACAATACATGAAATCAGCAACCTCACCGGTTCAACCGGAGAGTTATTCAGCGTTCAACGATGTGCTGAACAAATATGGTGTCAACAAACTTGTTGACTGATACATGAAATTGCTGATAGACGGACAGCTTAGTTTTCCTCCGTCTGAAGTGAGCAGTTTTCGGGATGTGACTTTGTATAGCTCAGTGTTCGCTGGATTCGAGGTATTGATTGAGTCTAAAAACCGTCACAAGGATCAGGTGTGGAACTGGCTTAAGCAACGAGGAGCTCATGATTTTGTGTTAGATATCGTGCCTCCGCGTACTGAATATGGTGTGTTGTTAGGTTCAGCTGATCGATGCAACATTTGTGTTCAAGAGATCACCACTATCAATTTACGGTTCATAATCAACCATTTAAAACTTCGCGCGGAGCTTGTCCGCGGGTTTGCTTCACGTGATGATGTTGATTTTTTACTCTGAGACCAAACACACAAGTAACACACACGATTGTTACTAATCCTAATATACACAAGAACGATTGAACAGGTTTGGCGACGTTGATCACCGGTTCGTTTAAAGGTATTTGCTCAATTGAACTCGCAAAAGCCGCTTTAGTGGATTCCGCTCTAGAAGGCGAAACTATTTTCTTGACAGAACCACATGAGGCAAATAGCAGTACTAATGTGATCAATAAGACTTTTTTCATAATAATATTTATTTTCTGTGCCTGTAGTATCAACTCCATGAGTCAATAGCATTCCTCAATGCTGCTGCATATTTAGGTCTAAGTGATTTAAGATGTCTCTTGTTGTGCTCCACAACAGGCTTTATTTCATGTTGCAATTCTGACCACTGATCATCGGACAATGAACATAGCATCATGATCTGATCAATAACTTTTTTACCACGTGAAATATTGTTTGGTTCTATATCGTACTGCTCATCAATCCATTGCGAGAATGTCTCAAATCCATCGGCTCGGAGCAATTGCAGGCACTTATAGTTACCTGCTAGCAGAAACATTTGGCCTAGTTCTATAGGTCGTATTGTTTTCTCAGTGTATCGATTGGTAGTAGTTATCATTTCTGTTTCTTGAACCACGCTGAATCGACTATTTGCATAACAATATGGCAGAGCAGCAAAAAACAATTGCATGTTAATATCTAAATCCTGGAACTCGTCACGATATAATAATTTGTTGTTATGTGAGGTAGAAATTTTATGTTGATCAACTGCACGTGATTTTATTACCGAGTCAATATCTCCATACACACTTTCTACTGCTTGTAAAAGTGTAGTTCGGTTCTTGTTCTGTTGCCATGGAATATCAATCTTGCATGACAAATTGCATGTCACACCATGTTTATACAACAGATCAATCATTTTCGGTTGAGAGAGAAAATTTATTTTATACTGTCTAGGTGTACCGAGTATGTAATTGAATTTGTATTCAGGGTCATCTACCTGTTGATAATTGTTGATGTTTATCACATGATCGTTCCAACCAGCGGTCTGCATCCACCAGCACCGGTGAATATAAAATATATTTTTATATATTTTCGAGAGCCTCTCGTTTTGTATCAACAACACAACATCAACTCCGATCGATTTCCATTGATTTATTGTGCCGAATATTATTTCCTCCGGTATATTGAAACCACCTTCCCAGTCACAATTTAGCACGAGTTTTTGTATCTGATGTCGTGATAAAAAGCACTTCAATTGTTCATTTGGTGTATTAAACATATCATGTACCGGGCCTGTGTATACATAATGATCAACTTGCCCATTGAACCGGTCTTTAAAATCGTGAAATTGCCAACTAGGGCAGGCATCACGAGCCATGTAATTGTTAGTCAGAGTCACCATGTAAATTGCCGTTTTTTATTTCAGGGTACACGCGGTCTTCACTAATGTTTAAGAAATTGTATAACATATCAAAATAAATCTTATCGTAAAATATCATTGTCTCATAATTCCATATAAAGTATTTGATCCCGGATTTGATAATTTGCTCAACGGTGAGTTTGCACATCTGATGGGCTTTCTCTAGATCAGCCGGATCGCGGTTGAATCGTCTCTGTTTTGATTTATTGGAAAAGCCAATGTCTCGTGTACATATAACGATGTATATATCATTACAGTCAGACAGTTCTGATACAACATCATGTAGATTGTAATACTGTGGAGACAACATAAACGGTATTGATCGATGTATAATCTTATTACCGGAGGTTTGTTTTGTATTCTTACCATTCCATTGTTGTTCACCAAAGCATCGCGCGATGGTCTGGGCAAGGAAAGAACTACCGGTGGACTCACCACCGGTCACAAGTATACCTCTATCTTCTCTTGCTGGGAATCGCATAGAAGCCTACAACCATGAAGCATAGATCAATGAACGAGCTGAGCAACAAGCCACCAGACATGGTGACTACATCCCATTCTCTACTGCCTACAATCCACGAGAAGAAACCACCAGTGTAACCATCTCCACGTGGAACTATCACATCGTATGTCACACCAGGGTTCATGGCGTAATATATCATCAAGAAACATAGCGTAAATGTGATAGTCAAGAACAACACACGTCTTGTCACCTTCACAAAAGGGTCACTAGCTTGTTTGAGCTGATTCTCCATCATGGCACGAATGATTTCACTATCTCGAGCGGCCAACATCATTTGATCTTGTCGTTTTTGTTCCAACCACGCGTTTATCAGATTGCATGCCAATTTTATACCGGCTCCGATGACTGTGTTTACTACTGGTCCCATGTAGTTATTTATCCAGAAACCAACGTTTGTCAAATTTGTCCATCCACTTTTGCACGTCTCTAAATTCTTGTTCAATCTCTATGATGTTGTTCTTGCGTTCTCGGTTCATATACTTGAGTAGCTCGCTGCTGAATTCATGTATTTCTTCTAACAATTTCATAGCACTCTCGATCTGATCCCAATCAAGCGGTTTGCGTTTGGGTGATCTTTTTGTTGTTGTGTTATTCGTCATGTTGTTTTTTAATTAATTTGAAACTTTGGTCATCTACTCGTATAATTTCCAGATCATCACCTTGATTCCAACCCAAACGCTCCAATACATCATCAGGTATTTCAAAATATAATTCATCAGTATTGTCGACCTCCTTCAATCTAGAGGTCCATTTGTTGTTTGTATTATTCATATTCAAGAACGGTTTCGATGACTACCATGTACATGATAATAATTGTCATAACAACTGAAGGGCAGATGTTTTATCACGTCGTACCTCTGATCCATATCCAGGGCTCGATGCTTCGCATGAGCTATATTTTCATCTGTGATCGTATCACTCGGCAGTACTTTGTTATATTCGTTTGTTACATACTGCAGTACATGGTCGATCGTCTGGCTGTTGTCATGATAATGTTTCGAGCGATACAAAAGATCATCATACTCCAGCACAACTAAATTGCTGAACGACTCTTCTACTTTTAGGTAATTGGTACGATTCACATACACAAAAACAACACCAGTATCAATGTATTCTCTACAAAGCTGTTTTACGGCATCCGGTTCAGCGTGTATTTTTAAAGTCAATCTATTTGACTCAATAAATCCTCGCAAAGGATCCGCTTCCGGCAATTTGCTAGCAAATAATATCTTACACTCAGGTTCAAGTAAACCGGTGTTTATATTTGATACTAATGTACTCGCAGTGCGAGGTACTGTCACAGTGATTAGTTTTATTCGCTGCATGTCTATATTATACAACAATACATGTTGACTGCAACTAATTGTTTATGATATGGAATAGATCCGGGTGCGCAGCATGCATGCAGGTGAGCACAATCTCTTCGTCATACACAGGATACTCACAGTCAACAATATTTAATGTATCTATATAAACAGCGAGGAATTGATCAATCAAATCTACCGGTAGCTTCATTACACATGCCGATAATTTGATTTCTGGTAAATTGTATTGTGTTAACCCAAAAGGACATTCCGGGAACTTTCCCGCAGGATATCTGTTGATCACACATGCTGAATGGCTAGACATTACAATTTTCTCTCGATTGGTATTGTGAATACAGTCAACCCATGTTATGTGTTTGGCATCCAGGCGAATAGCCTGCATCTCCTTGAACAACAGCATTTTACTAGTCCAAATTCTCACGAGGTTTAAAAACACAGACGGAGTCACCAGCGAACTAGGAAATTTAAATGATATGTTGTCATTTGTTTTTTCAATTGTTTGTGACAGTTTGTTTAGGTAATTGAAACTGGGTAATGAATTATATTCTTTATGTACAACTTTTATGTTGTTTGAGTCAATATGTTGATCTGTGAACATGTAATCTATGTTGTTCTTTTGGGCATGTCTCACATGACCTAGTTTATATGTTGTTTTTGGATTACCTGGTACATCCCAAAAAGCTGTAAATGTTACATTATCGACAGCCATACAAGCATATATATCTGTTTTGATTGTTTGATGTTGTTTCTAAGGAGAAATCAATTTCTGATCCTAATAAATCAAACGGAGACCTGTTTAAATTTATGTTGTAGAATCCCCAATTCTCTATATCGCAATACTTTCTGATGTCTTTATTGGCTGGTTCTTCTCGAAAACTAGTAGATACAAAATACTTACCAGCTTTTTGTATTTTTCGTACAAGTGGTACAGACAAGTCAAGTTTGATATGAAACAGAACATCTCTACATATTATCAAGTCGACATCAGGTAATGACTCTGTCACTATATCTTTCACACAAAAATTTATTGAGTCACTACCATATTTTGATTGATTGTCTTGTATCATTTGCTCGTCTGCATCCCAACCTGTATAACATACATCTGTCATATCAATTTCATTGAACCAATTCCAGTCACCGCAACCTAGATCCAGTATTGATTTTATTTGATACTTCTCAATTGCTTCGTTAATAAATTTCACTACAACACGTGTATTCTTCTTCCAACTACCTGGTCCTGAGAGTGATTCATCATTATGTTGCCGTTTCATTTGAATGAACTTTCTTGCTGAGTTGAAGTTTGTATCCATATTGTTTAGTTTTTAATACTTATTGCAGTAAAACATGTTTGCACGCGGGTGGATCGTTGAAGTTGTTGTAAACGATAATATATATCGGTATATGACACAAACAATACACATGATGTACAGTAGTTGTAGTATCGGCATTTCACAATATGCCCAAACTCTAATGGAGACTCCACCTAGCGATTTTCACCTCACTGGTGTGTGTGTAGGAGGTTATTTGATATTGAGTCACAAGACACAATCTGAACACCAGCAACACCTGTTGAGATGTTTGGATCGACATGAAAATGTGACACATGTACACATACAGCATGACAATTCCATGTTCTCCACAGTGGATCAATACGAATCGTTTGAGAACTTGAAATGGTTGATTGACACATTACACACAAGAGGTGTCAAGGTGAGTGTTACGTTCCACGGGATAATCAAATTCCCAGTATATAAATTAATAAACAATCCGGTGAAGTGGGCGACTAGTCGCATGTTGAAGCAGTTGTGGTGTAAAAAAGTCATTCCGGTGTTGAACAAGTGTGAAGTGTTAGTCCATTCGCGGTTTCATCAACAAACACTTATCAAACAAGGATTGAGAGGCTGTCATGTGTGGTCACCACCTGTCACTCAATACAAGCAGCTCGAGACGAGACCAGTTGTGAATGTGTTGAAACTGGTGATACCTGGAGGTTTATCTGACAGAAGTTACAAGAATGTTAGTCAAGCGATTGAACTTTGCGCAAATTTAGACAATCATGAGCTGTACATTGATTGTTCAGACCAGGTAGTGTATGAACAATACAAAAATACCGCAGCAAGTCTAGGTTGTGAGCTGCGTGGTGTTCGTTGGAGTTCAAATCGAGAAGAATATATCAAACAATTGTGTGAATTTGATGTGTCACTGTGCTTGTACGTGGAAGATGTACCACAGAGTGGTGGAGTGATTGATTCTTTGTCATGTGGTTTGATCACAGTCACACGGGACACGCCTAGCAGACGAGAGTTTCAGACTGAACATAATTGTTTGTTAGTATCTAACAATACAACCGAGTTACAACAATTGATCGTTGATGCTCGTACCAATTCACAAACAAGGAAGCGATTGCAAAGACACATCAACAATCTCATCACACATCAATCACCTCACCCAGATCGGTTACAACAATTTTACAACAGACAGCCAGATGATATACCGCTCGACACAACCAAATCAATATACACAAGATCAATCGAGTATAAAACCAACATGTACAACTACTTGCCAAGGTATTCAATCAACACAGCTGAGGCATTATTGTATATGAAACCTCCTGACAACATGATCATGCATGTTGAGCACCACTTCCAACACAACAAACAGATGATCGAACAACCATGGTGTGGTTTGTTACATGGACCTGTGTCAGTTAATGACCATACAGCTGGGAGGTTGACATGCGAGGAGTTGTTACAAGACGATAATTTCAACAACAGTCTGGACGCATGTGAAGAGTTATACGTGACAAACACATGTTTGTTGGATTGGTGGTCTGGTTTAATACCATGTGAAGTGAAACTAATGCAAATCTCACCAGAGCGAATTGGTGAAGCATACACAAAACCTAGTAAAACAATTGCAGATTCCGGTTGGTGGTGCAAAGACCATGGATCAATTTTCAAATTGAAGACCCCGGATGGTTATAATAAAATTAAGATTGTGAAACCAGATGAACCGGTCAGAGAGTTGATCTACTATTCTGGTGATATGAACAACACAGTGAAGTTCAGTGACGATCTTCCCATCAGTTGCGTAATGTTCATCGACCAAACAACTGATGATGTGGTTGATGATCATATGCTGTGGTGTATCAGTACATGTACCCCTGTGTTGATCAAGCGCAACGCCACGACACGAGAGTATCTAGGGGAAGATTATGTGCTGATGTTTGATGACGTGAAAACCGCTGGTGATTTGTTGACTGATGATAACATCAGACTGGCTCATGAGCAGTTAACCAAAAGGATTTAAATATTGAAATTGTTTATCTCTAGTATGTCCTTTAATGCTGAATATGTTTGGTTTAAATCCTCGCGTACATATACATTGCTAAAATCATTTATATGCTCGATCATTTTTGTGTGATGTAATTTGTCATCAATACTACAATCATTATAGTCCTTGGTAATGGCACGTTTGCTAATATAGTATTTTGTAACATCATTGATGTAGGGCTTGCAATCGTAGTATGCAGAGTTATCCACTGCGGGCTCAATATCTATGATATCTCTAACAAAAGACCCGTCATTAAAGTCATATAGTGTTGTTTGCGGATTAATTGCAGCGACCACATCAACAAAGCATAAGCTACCAAATAAAATAGAAGCAAACCCCCCGGCGCTAATACCAGTAAATAGTGTTTTTTTGTATTGTCTTACCAACTTCCTCAAGTCAAAACATATTTCATTCACGCTCTCTGAGTGCAAATAAAACCCTCCCACATTACTATCTCTTGGTCGAGTATCATCCTTGATAAAAAGCAAATCAGCGTGATCGATGTCTAGTTGAGAGAAAGTATTTTCTAGCTCAAATTTATTTTTATTCTCCAATTTATACAAGTGCCCATTCATAGACTGAAAGACTACAATTAAATTTGGCTTTCCTTGCAATTTATGTTTGTATATCTTTTTTATAGTAATTAAAATTTGTATTCAAACATGTCGATGGTATCTGCGGCAATTTCTTTGAGCATATTTTTCGTTTCTGTGGTATAGTAACTTTTGTAATCTTTTGATGGGCGAATTGTATTTTGATTCATGTGAGGAATTTTATAATCCGTAATCCCGAGCTTTTCCATAGCTTCCTGTAATCCCGTATCAAAATGTTCTTGTCGTATCACATGATCAACAACGTATTCATCTTCAAAATAAAGAAATTGCTTTATAGAGTGATGTAAATGACTTCCAGTCTCAAGGAAAGATGTATAACATTGTTTTATGTATCTCTCAAAAGTAATATTGCTACTTTTATAGTTTTCATGATGTGTCTTCAGAAAGAAATATCTAGAAACAGCTCTATCCCAAGGATTCCTCACTACAGAAAAAATAAAAAAATCTCTCCAATTACATCCATGAGATTTAATTTCTTGTATGTTATCGCCTAGTGATTCATGCAGTAGTCTTTTGTATCTTTCAAACTCTTCTGAGTGCTTGTCTAGATTCCATAATCCTAAAGCTATCTCGACGCTAGCACCTGCACATTTAGCTGGATGTGTGAAAATATATTTTTTCTCTATATCATACATAACAATTATAATTTTTTAATTCTATTACCTGTTTTTCTTTTTTTGCGACAAGATCAATGAGTTGTTGATTATACACATCCACCATACACAAAGAATTGCTGCTTTTGTTTCCGTGTCGCAATTGTGGTTCACTAATGTCAGTTTTCTCACAGAAGAAAATAAATTCATTAGCTATGTCGTCAAATTCGGCGATATGATCTACCATGATCTCACCATGATCATTGCAGTAATAAGCGTCTTGCGAATCGTTGTTTAATATGATGTTTTTTAATACAGTTTGGTGATCGTTTTCTTTGAATAATTCAACGCAGAGTTTGCCTTGATTTATTTCAGGCTTCTTCCAATCTATTGACTTGTCTCGACGCAA
>Ga0181400_1001014_pt1 | contig 11906 bp, 21 predicted proteins | sample 23SPOviralmetaG_FD_130129 | JGI IMG/M metagenome (GOLD analysis project Ga0181400, IMG submission 130129) | Marine viral communities from the oligotrophic San Pedro Time Series (SPOT) site, San Pedro Channel, CA, USA - 23 SPOT_SRF_2011-06-22 | ecosystem: Environmental > Aquatic > Marine > Strait...
AAAGGATTAATATTCCTATTAATACCAATTATAGGTTATTCTCAAATCTCATATAAAGACATTATGAGTATTGATAGTCAAAAAATGTTTAAGAAAATAATGATTGAGAATGGATATGAGTGGGATAGTAAAGATGGTATTGGTATTGATGAAAATGAATTATTTATAAGGAATTTTAGAAAGTAATATAAAACATTTCATAATTGATTAACATTGATTTTCTTATATTTGGTAAGTAAGTAATAAAACAAACAAAAAATGTATTTAAAGAGTTTAGTAGTTTCCCTATTAGTATTTAGTTTTTCATATTCACAATCTGAAAGTAGTTTGATTTGTAAAAATGTTGATGAATTCACTGATAAAGTTTCTTATTCAACAATTGATATGATGATTAATTATGAAGATGGGGGAGATATGTCATCAGAGGGATTTATAGGTATATTATTCCTAAATGAAGAAAAAGGTAAAATTGGTTTTAGTAGTTTTTATGTAAAAGTATTAGGTATTGAAGGTTGTGTAGATGAAGGTTCTACATTAGATATAATATTTGAAAATGGTGAAAAAACCCAATTAGTTAATTGGAAGGATTTTGATTGTGAGGGTAAAAATTACTTCAGATTACCTAATGGAAAATTAGATTTATTTAAGAGTAGTAGTATTAAAGGATATAAATACACTAACAAAAGAAATTATGACACAATGATATCTAAAGATAATTTAGATGATAAAGGAAAAAACTATCTTAAGGATACACTATTAGAAATTGATAAAATAAATAATGGTGAAGTTGTGGTTGGAATGTGTAAAGATTAAAACAAACAGATGGGTTATATTGAAAAGAACTTAATAAAGGATGAAAAAATAGTAAAGGATATTAAACTATCTCCTTTAGTATGGGTTGAGATTATTATTTTATTTTGTTTGGTGATTGGAATACCAAAATCAATTAAAACTTTTATATATGTTTTAACCATTGATATGAAAATCACTAATAAAAGAATTATTGAGAAAAGTGGTTTTATTAGTAGAAATATTGAGGAAATGAGAATATCTAAGATTGAAACTGTTGAATATACCCAATCAATTTTTGGGAGAATATTTGGATATGGAAATGTTAGAATTAGTGGAACTCTTACTAAATTAAACTTAAAATTTGTTAATAACCCAAAATCAATAAAAAATGAAATTGATGGTTTAATATAACTTATCAATCACATATTTTAATAAAGGGTTGAATTTTTATTTAACCCTTTTTTTGTGGAGTAATATAAGAAATTTGGTTATTGGTTTAAGGGTTAATACCTTTACATTGGGGGAGACTACTACTATTAATAATATTAATTCTAAGGTATCAGTATAAAGTTATGAAGGGTATATATCTAAACCAAATAAGACTATAGAGAAATTAAAAACATTTTAAAATATGGGTTATAAGATATTGAGTAAAGGTAATGTTGTAATTAATGAAGATAAATATGATGTTGGGGTTATTAAATACAGATTAATTGAGGTAGATAATTATGGTAAAATTGAAAAATATAAAATGTGTAGATATATCTTAAATGGGGAAGATATTAGATTTTATATTGAAGATGATAATGGTAATGAGATTGGAGATAATAATATGAGTCAATTTTTAGGTGAATATGTGGGTTTTGAGTAAGTAAAAATATTAGTGGTTAATTGAATGAATTGGTAATAGAAATATTATCAATTTTTTTTTGTCTTAATGATAGTATATGACAAACAATGTTGAGTATATGGGGTAAAATGTTTGTTGTTGTAATGTGTTGATTAAGAGGTAAAAGTTTTTATAGAAAATGTGTGTCTTAATAGGAGTTTAAATATTTATAAGGGAATTAAAATGAATTAAAAAGTATTTAATGGTGTTGAGTTTATAATATATGACAAACCAAAATAAAATATGACAAACCACAATAACTGAAATCCATCAAAAAATTGTTTTGGGGAAAAAATAGTTTATGTGTGTTTATGGTTAAAAACAGATTTTCTACATAGAAAAAATATATACAGATTATGAAAAAAGTAAATGAAAAGGTATTAAAAAGTGGAATGAAGAAAGTATATAATACCAATGAGATTAATAAGTGGGTAAAGTATGGTTTAGATATGGGATATATTGATAAAAACAATAAGGAGATTATTGATTGGATAAAGATTTTAAAAGATAAAGTAGTTGATTTATGAGTATGAATAGATTAGTAGATAAAAAAGAATTATTAGAGAAATTAAATATAAGTAAGGGGAAGTTAGATAATATGATTAAGAATAATCAAATTGATTATATAAGAATGGGAAAGGTTATAAGATTTGATGAAGATAGTGTATTAAAAAGTATAAAAAATGGAGATTAATATAGATAGAATTAAAAGTAGGTTTGATGGAAAAGTAAGGAATGAAGAAATAATCAAATTATATAATCAGTTTAAAAAGATTGATGATGTATTGAGTTTAGATTATGGTATTGAAGAAACCATTGTGAAATTTTTAAAATGTAGGTTGAATATTAATTTGTGTAAAACTGAAATAAACCAAAGAAGTTTAGAGATTAAAGGTTATGAAAATGAAATAAAGTTATTGAATAGAAGTGGTTTTGATAGTTTAAGACAGAAAGGGAAATTATTGAGTTATTTAAGTAATTATGATAATGATATATTAGATACCTTACACTTTATGGGTTGTATTTTGGGTGAAGAAGTGAGTGAAATTAAATTGGATAGATTTAGAAAAAGGAGAGATGAAACTAACAGAAATTATAATGAATTAAATATTGATGGAAATGTTAGTGTAAGTAGTAATATTAATAGTTGGGTGTAGATGAAAAGTATAATTGAAAAACTTAGTGATATAATAAGTGATGAAGAATGGGATTTATTATATAATGAAATAAGGAATAAAATACTTAATGACTTATTGAGAGAGAAGTATGTTAAGATGATTTTGGATAGTGAGGAAACAAAAAGAATATTTAAAATTTTGAATGATAGTAAATAGGTTTTAGTTAATTAAAATTTTTCATTTTAATATATTTTTTTCATTTAGTTAAAGAAACTCTAATTAGAAATAGTTAGAGTTTTTTTTATTGGGGTTAGTGTGATTTTTAGTGTTTTTAATGTGTTTAAATTGATTGTTTTTTAGAAGATATATAAGTGTGTGATTTAAAAGAGGTAATTGATTAAATCACATTAAAATTAAGAGAGAAAAAAAGGTATAGAAGAAAACTATACCTTTAATTTTTAGTAAATTAGATTTAAGATTTAATATATAAATTAAAATTGAGAATTTTTGAGATTAATTATTGATTGAATTTTAGTATCATTTTTAGATTCAAAATCCTTAACATAAAGTGATATTGAATCATTTATGGATTGTGATAAAGTCTTATTAGTGAAATAAGAAATTAGTTTGATTTGAGATAAAAGATTTGGATTGATTAAAGTAGTAAATCTCTTATTTGGTAAATCATTTTTTGATTGTGGAATTGGGTTTGGTGAATCCAATAATTCTTTAGATTCTTTTTTTGTATCTAATTGTGTGTCTTTATTACTCATAGTATAAAATTTTAAATTCTTCGTAAACATATAAAGGGAAGATTGTGGAGAAAAGTAAACTGAAAATTGGAGTTTATTGTAGGGTAAGTAGTGATAGTCAAAAGGAAAATACATCATTAAAAAACCAAAAAGATAATGGAATTAGATTCTGTAATAATATGGGTTTTGAATATGAAATTTTCAGTGAAACAATTAGTGGTGGAAAGAGTTTTGATGATAGGAAAATGTTTAATGATTTAAGTGATAAGTTGTTAAATAAAGAATTAGATGGTGTTTGGTTTAATTATTGGGATAGAGGTTGGAGAGATGATAGAATTAAATATCTATTTATTCAGTTAGTAAAGGATAGTGGTTGTAAAGTTTATGTTGGGAATGATGAAAAAAATATACTAAGTGATGAAGGTAGTTTTGAATTAGGTTTTTTCAGTTTAATGAGTGATTATGAGAGAAAGAAAATTGTAAGTAGGTTTAAGAATGGAAAGAAAAGAAGATTAGAGAATGATGAAATCTTTGTTGGTGTTAAAGGTATTGGATATAAGAGAGTAAATAAGAGAATTGAGGTTGATGAAAAGGAAAGTATTATAGTAAAAGAATGTTTTGAAAAGTATTTAAGTAAATCAGTTAAAACATATAGGGATTGTGTCAGTTTAATGAAAAGAAAATATGGTAATGATTTAGATATAAGAATTAATGAGAAAAGTTTAAGTAGAATATTAAGTGATGAGAAGTATAAAGGAATATCTAAACATAAATTTGATGGAGAAGAGTATAAACTGAATATTGGTAGAATAGTTAGTGATGATTTATTTGAAAAAGTAAATAATAAATTAAATAGATATAGAGGTAAATATAGAGGGAATAGAAAAAAAGAATATACTTTAGATGGAAGAGTATATTGTGGTTGTTGTAATAATAGTATGTGGATTATTGGTGGAAATTCATACAATTATTTTAAATGTAGTAATAAGATAAATGAGAAAAGAAAACAATGGGATGATAGGTTTAAATCTATTAAGAAATGTGATAGTATCAGTGATAATAAAATAAGTATTAAAAAGTTAGAAGATATTATTTGGGATATCTTATTTATTGTTTTACAGAATAGTGAAAGTGTAAAGAATGAATTTGTAAAAAAGTATAAGAAGGAAGAAGTAAATAAGAATGAGTTTAAAGGGAAGTTGAAGTTTTATGAGAAGAAAATTGAAAGTGAAGAAAATAAAAAATTTGGTGTATTAGATAAATTAATGAGTGGTGAAATAAATAAAGAAGAGAAGGATATATTAATTGTTGGTTTAGAAAATAGAATTACTGAATTAAAAAAGGAATATAAAAGTGTAAAGGATGAGTTTGATAAAATTGAGAATAGTGATATAGTAATTGATTATGTTGATAGATTTTTAGATGATTTAGGTAAAAAATATGAGGTTGATAGAGTTAAGGATAAAAAAAGATTTATTGTAAAATATATTGATAAGATTGATGTTATTAGAAAAGGGAAAAATGAAAATAATAGATTGGAATATGAATTGAAGATAAAGTTTAATTTATTAGATGAAAAAATTAATTTTGATAATAATGTTATTATTGAAGAGAATTATAAAGATGATTATAAAGTTTATATATCAAATCACAGAGATATGTATTTAAAGGATTTAATGTATAAAAATATTTTGAGTTTGAATATTGGGGTAAGTTTGAATTTAAGTTGGAAATATATAGATTATAAGAGTGTTAGGATTTTAGATGTTTTTTAATGGATAAAAGGAAATGTTTAAATATTAAAGTAATCAATGATAATAATGGATTGGTTGTTGGAAAATGGTGTAATAGTTGTTTTGAATATTTAGATGTTGAAAGTTTTGATTGGAATGTTGAAAAGGGTTGGTATTTGTTGGGTTGGTGTAAAGAATGTAATGTAAAAAATGTAAGTAATAAGATTTAAATGTTTGTTTTAATTTAGTTATGGATTTGGTTGAGAATAGATTTGTAATTGTTTAAATTGTAGTATTTAGTTGAATTTTATTGGGGTAGTATTTAGTTTGGATTTAATAATCCAATTTTTTTTGTTTTATTTGAAAAATATGATATAATATATAATTAATAATAAAATATTTATATAAAATAAAATTATGAGATTTATTTATGAGTTTGAGTTTTTGAAGTTAAATGAAATAAACAATTTATATGGGAAATTTAGAAAATATGGAGTAGGAAAATTTTTAGATGTTGTTTATAGGAAAAGTATAAGGTTAAAGAAGTTAGATAGAGATGGTGATTTTGAAAGAAATGAGGGATTTGTTTATGTAAGTAAAATTGAGATTGAAAGATATTTAGGTAATGGAAAAAACAAAAATGGAGAATATTATTGGAGTTATATTATTAAATCATTAAGTAAAAGAGGTTATATAAAATATAGAAGGTTTGGGAGGAATAAATTTGATTTTGATAAAAAGTTGTGGTGTATAAAATTAGATGATGAATTTTTTAATTGTAAGAAAAGTAAGGTAGAGATTGAGGATTGGAAGTTAGTAAAGTGGTTAGATAATAGAAATAAAAAGTTTTTAGAAAAATGGGTTGGGTTAAAAAAAGTTGGTAAAAAGAAGTTATTAGATAAGTTTATAAAATATGAGATAGATGTTTGTTTGAATAGTAATATTAATATCAGTCAAATTGATTTAGTTATTGAAAAAAGAGTTAAGAATAAGATTAAAGAATATAAGGATAGAAGTGAATGGTTGTGGATTAGTAAAAAAGATAAAGAAAAGTGTATTGAAAAGTTAGTTGATGATAGTTGGATTGAGGATTATAAAAAATTATTGAAGGATAAGTATTTTTTAATGATTGAGGATTTAGAATTATTTAAAAAAGGTGAGTATAGTGAATTGAGTGAAGATTATTTTATGAGAGATAGGTTTGGTGGAAGAATCTATAACCTATATAGTAATGTTGTTAGAGAATTTAGGGAGTTTATTAAAATTGATGGAGAAGATGTTGTTGAGATAGATTTAAAAAATAGTATGATTTGTTGTCTTTATTATTTGATTAGATTAATGAATAGTGAAGATAAAGTAAGATTTGAAAATAATGATGTTGAGACAATTTATAAAAAACTGAAATCCTTAAATGGTGGTTTTAAAGATGAATTTGATGAGGGAGTAAAATTGAGTTTAGATTATTTAAATAGGTGGAATTATATTTTAAATCTAAGTAAGGATAAAATAAATAAGGATTACTATACATTTTTATGTGAGGAGTTTAATAATAGTTGTGGAATTAGTTTAAGTAGAAATTGTTTTAAGGAATTGTTGTTTGTTTTATTATTTGGAAATGATAATCAGTTAAAAACATTAAGGTTAGGAGTTTTAAATTATGATGAATTAAAAATGTTAATGTTAGGTAGTAGTAGATTTATCATAGATGATATTAAGAAGATAAGTTTGTTTGATTGGTATAAAGATGTTAAGTATAAGAAACATAAAAATGTCAGTTTAATTTTAATGAAATTGGAAAGGAGTATAATGGATATTATGAGTAATTATATGATTCAAACAAAAACAAAATATATAAGTGTATTTGATGGATTTGTGATTAAGAAAAAGGGTAGTAAAGAAGTGTTGGATTTCTTAAATGATAGGTTGGGAATCATAGATAAGGTATTTAGATTGGAGTTGAAATAATGTAATGTTATTTGGAATTGGGGTAAGTAATATTTATGATAAAATGGTAAAATTAAAAAGTGAGAATTATAATAGTTTGGGAATATTAACTGATAATAGTGATTTCTATTTTGAAGATGTTAGTGAAATAGATAATACTGAAAATAGTATTTGGGGTAAGTTATTTTTATAGTTTGTTATTATTATTTAGTAGGGTTTTCCATTATAATATAAATGTATGATTGATTCAATTGAAAGACAAATTAAGTCAAAGGGAAGTGTGAAAGATTTTGAAGATATTATGATAAAATATTCAGTTTTTGAAAAGAGAAAAAGATATCAGTTTTTAAAGAAATTATGGGGATATTGAAAGAAAGGTTGGAGTAGTCATTATTGGTTTCTATTTTGATGTGAATCCTAAATAGTTTAGGATAATAATCAATTAAATTAATGATATGAATATTTTAAACATTGAGAAAAGTCAAATTAAAAAATGATAAAAAAGGAAAGTTATATTTTGAATTAGAAGATAATTGGAAATACTATCCATCAAAAAATAAAAAATATAATTTGATTTAGACAATAACCTATTATTAGTATGAAGGAGTTGACATTTAATTATGTCAACTCTTTTTTTATTCATTTGAATTAGATGTGATTAAGGTAAAAGGGAATATTAATTTTAGAAAGTAATGTTGGTTAATGTCTAATTTAAATTGAAAGTAAAATGAAAAAAGTAATAGGTTATATTAGAGTAAGTAGTGAATTACAAAAACTAAAAGAGAATAGTGTAAAAAATCAAATAAATGAGATTAAGAATTATTGTGAGAGGTATGGGTTTGAATTAATTGAAATATTTGAGGATTTAGGTGTAAGTGGATTGAAAAGTGATAGAAAGGGGTTGATGGAGTTATTGGATAAAGTGAAGACTGAAAATATTGATGGAGTTGTAGTTTATAGTTTAAGTAGGATTGGTAGAAAATTAAAAGATGTAATTAATACTATTGAAATATTCAGTAAAAATAATGTTGAATTTAATAGTGTTAAAGAAGGGTTTATGAATGATGGTATAGTTGGAAAATTAATGTTGAATATATTAGGTAGTATTAATGAATTTGAGGTTAATGTTTTAGGTGAAAGAATTAAAGATGTAAAACAATTTAAGAAGTCTAAGAATGAAGTATATGGTGGTAAAATATTATATGGAATGTATAGGAGAAAAAATAAGTTAGTTAAAAACAATAATGAGTTAAAAGTGTTAGAATTAATTAAAGACTTAAGAGAAAATAAAAAATTGAGTTATTTTAGAATAAGTGATTATTTGAATGGAAAAGGGATATTGAGTAAGGAGAAAAAACAATGGTATGGTAATAGTGTTAGAAGTGTTTACCTAAATGGAATGATTGAAAAGTATGAAATATAAAAGTGAAAATTTTGGGTTAATTAAGAGTGTTTCTAAAACCAAATTAATTACGATTTATAGAAGTTTATACTTTAATATTATTCAGTTATTAGTTGAGGAGAATGAAGAAATTGAAAGGGGTAGTTATATAAAAAAGGAAGGAAGTGGAAGTAATAGAAGAATTTTAAGTAAAAAAGGATTTTATAAGAGTGAAGAAATTAAAGAATTGATTTTTAGATGGTTTAATCTTTATGAGGGTGGAGTTGTTTTAGGTAATGGTATTGATTATATATTTTTTGATGATTTAATGTTTGGTAATTTAATTGATTTTTTAAATAAGAAAAATATAGATGGTAAGGTTGAAGATAGGTTTAGATTTTATTATTTAATTCTAAAAAACAGAAAGGGTAAATTGTTTAGGTTATTCAAAGAGGAAAGTTTAAAAACTAAATATTGGATAGATATTGGTTATAGTAAAAACACAAAAAAATATAGTGTGAATGTAATTGATAATTCAAAATTTAAAAACTTAGAAGTGATTTTAGAAGAAGATATTGATTATACTATTGAGGATATTAAATATTTCAAAGAATGTAGAAGTGATATTTTAGAGAAATGTGATGAATGGTATGATATAAGTAGTAATTGGGTAAATAATAAAAAGAAATATAAGGATTTAAAGGAGACTGATTTTGATAACTATATGAGGATTTTATTGAGTTGGTTTTATGAATATGATGAAGAATCAAATACTCTTAGAGAAAATTATAATAGGTTTAGAAAAAAGGTTTATAGTGGATATTGTGAATTAAATGATTTAAATAAGTTAAAAGATTTTAAAAATGAAAATTATCCTACAATTCAACTCATTGAGTATTTAAAGGAATTAAGAATGATTGAAGAAATGAAATATGGAGGGTGAATTTAGAGATTGGGTAATTAGAGAATTAAAGAGTCTAATTGAAAATGTGGAGAGAGGAGTTGAAAAAGATTATATCTTAGATGAATTAAATAATATCAGTATTGAAATTGAAAATAATAGTGATGATTAAAAAATTAATATTCTTATTGATACCAATTATAGGTTATTCTCAAATCTCATATAAAGACATTATGAGTATTGATAGTGAAAAGATGTTTAAGAAAGTAATGATTGAAAATGGATATGAGTGGGATAGTAAAGATGGTATTGGTATTGATGAAAATGAATTATTTATAAGGAATTTTAGAAAGTAATATAAAACACTTCATAATTGATTAACATTGATTTTTTTATATTTGGTAAGTAAGTAATAAAACAAACAAAATGTATTTAAAGAGTTTAGTAGTATCCCTATTAGAATTAGATAAAATAAAGAGTGGTGAAGTTGTAGTTGGTGTGTGTAAAGATTAAAATATAGTCTGTGGGTTGGTTTAAAAAATCAAAAAATAATTTCAATAATCAGTTTAATAAAGACATATCAATAATTTTAAATGCAATTGATAGGAGAAAGGGTTTATTATTAAGTGATAATTTTATTGATAATGATGTTGCAAATATTGAAACTGAAAAGTTTGTCATCAAACTATATGAAAATGGAGTATTGAAAGTATTAGGAGATTGTAATTTTGAAAATAAGGATGGGTATTACAATACAAATGAAGAAGGTAAGGTTTTAGTAAAAGATATAATTTTTAGAATTTTAAATGACAATGATTTGAAAAAATTAGAAGATGATATTTTATTTATACACAATTACCTAAGTCTAATAATTAATAAATAACATAAAATGGGAATTATTCAATTGGTATTAGTTTTAATCTTTCCAACAATATTTGGTTTTGTTGGTAGATATGTTGCAAAACAAAAAGGAAGAAGTAGTATGGAAGGTTTTTTATTAGGATTCTTTCTATCAGTATTTGGTGTATTGATAATAGTACTTTTACCAACAAAAAGTGGTGACAGTTAAACAAATAACTTACATAATTTAAAACATAAGGGTTGAATTTATATTTAACCCTTTTTTTATTAATAAATTATAGTGTCTATAAAAAACCTTAAGTGTCTATTATAATTTCATTTATAAAGTTCAACTGAATAATAGTGAAAATGTTTTTCTACTATGAAACTTTTCATAGATTTAGATAGAAATAAATTTTCACTATCTTAAATAAAAAACCCCACTATTAAAGTGAGGTTAAAAAAGTGAAAGTTCGAGATTTACTTTATAAAAATCCAATTCAGATATTTTTCAAATTGACTGTTTATATTGGAAAAGGAGGTCAAAAAACAAATTTTACATTTAATTCTATCTCATATACATTTGATAATCAGTTATTTACAGTAGACATTAAAAATAACTTTTAGACAAAAATCTTTGTCATTTGTTCAATTATAGTTTATTGTATTCTATCTATTTTTTCCATATAATGATATATAGATTTATTATATAATGAGTATGTAATTCATTGACAAATTGTCTGAACATGTTATCAAATTATTTGATTAAAAACCTCCACAGTTTTGTTCCCTAAAGAGTTGGTTTTATGAAAAGTTGGGGGGAGGTAGTGTTCCTCTCCCTAATGATTTTTCACCATATAGGGTGTAGATTATAAGAGAGAAATAATAATCCTTTAAATAAGTTCATAATAAAATATCAATTATTTTTTATTTTAGTTTCAAATTAAATTTTAAAAAAATGAAATATATAACATTTATAATAATCACATTTTTAATCATTTCATGTGGAAACTCTAAAAAATCTGTTTCAAATGATGGTCCATTGTCTGTTAAACATAATGACTCTGAAAACTCTAAACTAACTCTACTTAAATTAGTAAAAAATAACCCCTACAATGAAAAGGGTTATGTTATGTTGTTAGATCAACAAGATGATTATGGTTACACCAATTGGTTAGAATGGGGACCTACTTATGTTTTTTCTTCAGACTTTGTTAATGAATTAAAAAAGTACAGAACAGTAGAGGATTTTTGGGTTTCAGATTTAGGAAAAAAGACAATAGATATTATGATTGATTGTATAAATAAAAATAAAGATAATTGTAATGTTAACTTTAATGATAAACAAAAAAAATTGATAAATAATAATGTTTCAGAAAATAATTCTGAACCAAATGAAATAATTTACGAAGTTATTGAAGAAATACCTGAAGAAATACCATCTCAATAATAATTACCAATTATAAAGAACTTAGGTTGTCTAAGAATTAAAGAATAGTTATGATTAAAAAATTAATATTCCTATTAATACCAATTATAGGTTATTCTCAAATCTC
>Ga0181400_1001020_pt1 | contig 11896 bp, 26 predicted proteins | sample 23SPOviralmetaG_FD_130129 | JGI IMG/M metagenome (GOLD analysis project Ga0181400, IMG submission 130129) | Marine viral communities from the oligotrophic San Pedro Time Series (SPOT) site, San Pedro Channel, CA, USA - 23 SPOT_SRF_2011-06-22 | ecosystem: Environmental > Aquatic > Marine > Strait...
AAGGCTTTTAAGCAATCGGCAAAGACAGCAAAGAAGAAAAAGAAATGACCTACCCTCTGTCGCCAAACTTTACCTTAGAAGAAATGGTGAAGTCTCAGGTTGCGGAACGTAAGGGTATTCCCAACGCCCCAGAACTGCACCACATTGAGGCTATGGAACTGTTGTGTGAAAAGATATTGCAGCCTATCCGTGATGAGTTTGGTTCGTTTGTGGTTTCATCAGGGTATCGCAGCCCAGAGTTGTGTGTTGCTATTGGCAGTAGCCTGGACAGCCAACACGCCAAGGGTGAAGCGGCAGACTTTGAGGTAGCAGGCATAGACAACTATGACCTGGCAAAATGGATTGAGGACAACCTAGACTATGACCAGCTTATTCTTGAGTGTTATACTGGCGGTAACTCTGGCTGGATACATTGTAGCTACGTTGAAGGCGGTCGAGGCGAGTCGCTTACATATAACAAGCAAGACGGGTATACCCACGGGCTGAAGAAAGATGGCTAAGTCACCAGCATGGCAGCGCAAGGCAGGCAAGAGTAAGTCAGGTGGCTTGAACGCCAAGGGCCGTGCATCTGCCAAACGCCAGGGCATGAATCTAAAAGCCCCTGTGTCTCGTAAGCAGGCAAAGAAGTCACCCAAGGCAGCAGCTAGACGCAGAAGTTTTTGCGCTAGGATGAAGGGCATGAAGAAGAAGCTGACAAGCAAGAAGACAGCGCGTGACCCTAATAGCCGTATCAACAAAGCCCTGCGCAAGTGGGATTGCTAATAGAAGTGTTTAATTACTTTCCGTGATTCTCTTAGCATCGCCCTAAGCTGAGTCGATTTTTTACGTTTTTCCAAGTGCATAATGCTAGTGTGGTCACGGGCAAGTATCTTTCCCATTGTTGGGTAGCTGAATTTTGTGTGCCTGACACACAACAAAACAAATAGTTGCCTTGCATTAACATAATCAACCTTACGGTTATGCCTCCGCAATGATTGCAAATCAAAGCCGCTAACATAAAAAACAATTTGTTCGATTTGTTTTGCTTCCAGTTCACAGCAATAAACATCCCAATATCTGCCGTCAGCCGGATTATATTTCGTTCCACATTTCGGAAATTGAATTACGCTTCCCATTCTTTTGACCCTCCTGGTTTAGTTTAGTTACTAGGCAGCTTCCCCTTAATGAGTGGCAATAAATTTTTTTATCACCAGCAACAACCCACCCACCGTCTTTGATGTAGTATGGTTTGTCGCAGAAGCTGCATAGTATTTGTCTTGTATCAACTTTTTTTCTTGCCATTGTCTAGCAGTTCCAGGGCGATTGCACTGTAGCCTATGATGTCTATAAATGAATCAACGTGGTTACAGTTCACCCCATTTTCATCTGTTGCTGATAGCCTGGATAGTTTTAAGGCAACCATAAATGCACAGACTTGTGCCTCAGTCATCTTGTGGCCTGTAATCATAGACCCCATGTTGCTGATTTGCTTGAAGTTGTCATCAACCGCCCCATACCTAGACCGTTCCAAGAGTACGTCCTTGCAATGGTCTAAGGCATGAAAGGCAGTTTCCAAGTTAGAAAGGGACTTCATCATCAAGGGCAATCTGTGGCTTTGGTGCAGCCGGTGTTTCCATTGACTCAGCAATCTTACGCATGCCGCCCTGTCTTACGTTAGCAGCAATGCTTTCGCCGCTTGTGTAATCTTCTGCAATACGTTCACTGATGCTTACATCAATAGAACCATCCTCATTTGCAAAGACAGAGATTTGATGCCGTGTGTCCTTGCTTAAAACCACATCGCCTGGTTCCTTGCCTACATAGGGCTTCCAGTTTGAATTGCTATGGGTTGCTTTCTTGTCTGGGTCATTCGCAAAGCAGCGAATAGTTGTGATTTTTCTCAAGGCCATTAGGCTTCTCCTGTTGTTAGTTTATCTTCAGCATCAAGGAACAGCTTGACGATGTGCTGTGCTGCTTCTGGATTACGTTGTTTGATTTCTTGTATCTTAGGTTTCATAGACTCAAACAGAGTATGAACATTATTGACATGCTTCATCTGACGCAAGCGCGATTTCATATCTTGCCACACGCCCTTGTCGTGCTTCTCGTCAAGTTCTTCACGGGTCATTTCTTTGGGTGGTTCAGACGGGGCCGGAGATGCTTGACTTGGAGGGTCTTGTTTCTCGACAGCCACCGTCTGATTCTGTTTGATATTATCGTAGGCTAATTCTGCCTTTTGTTTTAGGTCATTATTTTCGGCTGTTAGTGTCTGTATAATTTCATTAGTTTTTCGCGGCACGGCTTCTAACTCGTTTGCCGATGCGTACTCGCCGCCAGACAAACCAAGACTAGATAATGCCCTTCCTATAGCAGACGTTTCAGCGTTTTCCAAGGCAGAAGTTGTGTTGACATGGCCTTGTCCTCTGATTTCTTCAGCCATGCCGGAACCAACTGTGATGCCATCCTTGTTTGTGACGATGGCTTTCACGACAACACGATGCCCATCATCCACAATAATCTTTGTGTCGATGCCAAAATCTGCACCAAGCACACGCCGGAACGCCTCGACACGATGCACAACTTGCAGGTACATCTTGCCGCCCTTTTGCTTGATGGCGTGGTCTTTGTAGTAATCAGCCACCACCGTCATCGCTTGTGTTAAATCAGTCATTGTCGTTTGCCTCCTCATTGTAGTCAGTAATCGCTTTCATAAATGACGCAAGCATAGTCTTAAGTTCATCCAAGTCTTTTTGCATGTGCGCCATGTCTTTTTCCATACGGTTCAACCGTTCTTGCGTAAAGTCGATTGCTTGCGCGTGTTCTTGTTCTACCTCAGTCATATTTACCCTTCCCTTTTGGTTTACCGGCATGAATCTTTTTGATAGCGGCAGATTGCGTGTAATTATTTTTTCTGATAACCCTGCCCATAGCGTCAGTCTTGTCATTGACTTCCGGTACCCTTAACGCTGCTACTATCTCATCCCTAGTCGGCACTTTCATTCTACCCTCCAAGTTTCCTTTGCAATTTGTAGTATCTCAGGGCCATGCCGCTGCGCTATCTCTGCAAAGTCAGGTGCAACCATACCAAACAGAGTTTTCCAATTACCATGCGCGGCTTTCATTAGGTTTTGGATAGTCATCCAACGCTGTGCCACTCTTTCATACGCTTCTTCTAGTGCGTCAGGCTTCAGCATGTCGCAGTTATCAGGTGTGCATAGGTTGTACCCCTCGCCTGTAACAAACAGCAAGGCTGGCTTGAGGCCGGTGCCTTTCCAGTACACGGCCTGCTGCGCTACCTGATTCCAGGTAGGTTCGGTCTTTGGTTTAGGTATACGCCAGGTTCTTGTGCCATCCTTCTTGGGCGGGTTCGCCATTGGCAGGCTGCATTTAAGGTCAATCTGTCTGGTGTCATCAGCGTAGTCCAAGAACATGATGGTAGGTATGTCCAGCCTATCGTCTTTGAACACGCGCTGGTATTCGCCAACCATCTCTACATTTTCACCGAAGTATTCTTCTACACCCTGCACTGCATGGCCTATCATCTCAGGGATGACTTCCTTGCACGCTTCAAACACTTCCATGTCCTTGCCGTTATCCCATGTGATTGGGTTGTATTGCATATATTCGGTCATGGCATGTCTTACTGCCTCGCCTAGCGGCATGCCTTCTTGCTGGCCTCTGACGGGCGAGTAGTCATGCAGCCCAAAGTAATGGTCGCAGCCTTCCTGCACTATCTGCCCTGCCCTTGGCTTCGCTGACATAGGAAACTGCATCTTGTGTTCTTTGCGAATGTATAGTTTGAACAGGTTTTCATAGGTAGATTGCGTACCACCTGATGCGCTGTTGTGATAACAGCCAAACTCTTTTCGATAATCGGGGATTTCGTATTCCATGCTGCCCTCCAAGCAAATAGTGAGGGGCGGGGTATAAGCCAACCATCAAGCTACCACTCGCCGCCCCTCTATCGCTGTTCCTTCTCTTATTCAGAGAGGTGCTACAGCAACTACCCTTGTTCTAGCAACCCATTGCCAATCTGTCAACACTGATATATGGTGTTTGCATGTATTTACAGGATTACATTAGAGAACAAAGACTTAGCATGAGGCGGTTTGCCAAGAAGTCTGGGCTTTCTGTCTCCGCTGTCTCTCGTCTAATAAGAAATGAACGGTTCCCCACGCCCGAAACTATGCGTAGGATATTTCTTGCAACGGATGGAAAGGTAAAAGCTGATGACTTCTTCAAACAATACCACGGTCAATGACTACGTTAACTGCCCTGACTGCGGCGGGGCTGGTGAATATGAGGTTGAGGTCGAGGTGATTGACCATGCCAATGGTGGCTTTATCAAGGGCGTAATGCAGACCTGTGATTTCTGTGACGGTGACGGTGAGGTGCATGAAGAAGATGCCGCCGAGTTTCTCATCCATGTGGAGTTTGAACAGTGAGGGATAGGCAAAAGGACGACTTTTATCCTACGCCTTTGGTTGCTGTCGAAGGTTTGATGGATGTTGAACAGTTCGATGGCGATGTATGGGAACCAGCTTGCGGCAATGGCGCTATTTCTGAACCTTTCTCACATTACCATAACGTCATTAGCACTGACCTAAACGACTATGGGTACGGTCAGTCTGGTGTGGATTTTATGATGGAGTCTAAACTGCTTGCGCCAAACATAGTAACGAACCCGCCATACAAACATGCCCAGAAATTTATTGAAAAAGCTATTTCTCTCAAAGCTGTTAAGCATTGCTGGCTTTTGCGGCTTGCTTTTTTAGAAGGACGTTCTCGCCGTGTCGCCCTATTTGACACCTATAAGCCAGCTAGGGTTTGGGTTTTCTCTCAACGCCTGACCATATGGCGCGGTGATGAAAAGCCTAGCGGCAACGGCACGACTGCCTATGCGTGGTTTGTGTGGGATGGCGATGTAACAGAAACAAAGGTAGGTTGGATATGACCAACGGACGCAACAAAGGGGCTTCCTTCGAGAGATTTATAAGCGGTGAGATTTTCTCTGCCCTTGGTGTCGAGACAAAAAGAGACCTCGAACAATATAGATTGGCTGGTAAGGGTGACTTAATTGGCCTGGATGGGTGGCTGATAGAGTGCAAGCGGTATGCAAACACGACAGCCAATAATATCCATAAGGATGCTTGGTGGTCACAAACGTGCGGGGCTGCGTTACTGACAGGCGAAAGGCCGGTTCTCATTTACAAGTTTGACCGCCAGCCGGTTCGCTGCGTTGTGTATCTCTCAGCTATCAACGAGGCTTTCTCTAATAAGCAGGACATAGCCACGATTAGCTTTGAGACATGGTGCATGTTAGTGCGGGAATCATTTTGTAGTTGACAGGTTTTTGGATTTTTATATAATCCGCATTAGCGGTGTTAAGCATAACAAGTTAAACATCACTTGTTGTGCCAACCCAAGAACCTATTGCAAAAAGAAAAGGGTGCCAAACTTGTTAAGCATAACTTGTTAAGCATAGCACCCATTTCTCTTTTATTTATTTTTCCTCAAGTTCGATTGCTTCCAAGGCCAATTCAATGACCTTGGTTATGCTTGTCTCGCCTAGTTCATAGGCTTGGATTGTGCGGCGTGATAACCCTAGCTTTTCAGCGAATGATTGCTGCGTATAGCCAAGAAACTCGCGCCTTTCTCTAAGTTCTCCTGGTGTCATTTCTCTATCCATCCCTTTTGTGATGCGTCTGTGATTGCAGCAATGCCCCATGAATCCAGCGCTTCGCCGTGTATCTTGTGCAAGACAAGGATTTGATGCCTTGCCTCGTCTTTTGTCTCACATAGCTGCCAATGGTCTTGGTATGTCGTTTGGTCTGCTATGTTGGTTGTGAATTTGATTCGATGAAATACTAGCTGCATGGTCTAGCCCTCTATTTCTACAAAATCATAGTTCATGAACACATCGCTGAAAAAATCTTCTTCATCAATGTGGTGCATATCTTTAGCTTCCCCTTCATCCCAGCCTAATATTACAAAGGTAAATTTTTTGTATATCTGGACGTTGCCTGTTCTGCTTTTTGCTGCTGTTATACGTTCCCAGCCATGACAATACCTTTCCAAAACTTTGATGTATTCCCAGCCTAAATTTGTTTGGTTTTTATTTCTTAGTATGTAAACCGCGTTTTTCATTGTTTAGCCCTCCATAGGTTTAATAGCGATTTGAAGCCCACTGACAGACTTTGGCCGTCAATGGGTAGTGTTTGTTGGTTTTGCCTGCTATGGGGCAAGGTAGGTCATTACAGCCCACCAGGTATAGCTTTGGCTATTCTCAACACCAAACAGCCAAAGCCAATCAATCCAGCCCATAAGCATAAGGCCGACGATAAGATATAGAACCGCGTCAAAAGCTTTTTGCGTCATTGTCTACGCCTCCACTGATAGTTTTTTGAACGTGCTGCAAGCCTTGTCAAAACCCACAAGGTCTATTGATTGCTTGAAATGCTTTTGGGTTATGTTTCGGCCTGTCTTTGTGTCTTTTAACTGGATGCAGTAATTCTTGGTGATGGTTTTATCTGTTAGGATAAGCCAGCCCTTGTAATAGTCTGCCTCAAAAGCTTCTGATTGCATGAACATTACGAAACCCTCCAATTGCTTGATGCCATGACGTATCGGTCAAAGAAGGCCTTTTCTAGCCGTTTATATTTGCTTGGCCTGCCGCCGATATACTGGTCAAGCCAGCGCCGTCCGTTTTTGTCTGTTCTGGCATAACGTGCAGCCAGCCAAGCATTGATTGACAGATATTTGTCGGCATTGATGTTGTGTGTGCGTCTCATTGTTAGCCCTCCTAATTAAGATTGATTAGCTGGATTTCACCGGCTTTGATGCGGCGCTTTGTTTCCTTTGTATCAATGCCAAGAAACTGATTGCGGTATTTGCTGGTCGTGACTGAATAATCCCAGCTATCAGCATCAAGAAAAATCTTGCGTTCGCCATCTTCAAAACAGGTTTTAGCAATCACTGTCTGGTATGATTGGAAATATGTTGCTTCCGACTCAAAGACGATGAATTGATTGGCAACCTTGTTGCCGTTGCTGCTGGTCATGTTAGAAACTTTAGCCATTGTTTAACCCTCCAAGGTTTTGTTTGCGTTGTCGGCTTTCGCCGCATGGTATGCCTCGCAAGGCAAGCCATGAGGCGGCAGGGTTGCCCCTGCCAGCCATAGCCTATTTGCCAAAGCGAATCCGCTTGAAATGCTTAAAGCTTTCCTCGGAATCAACGCCAAGGCTGATTGCCTTGGACAGTGCTTCATGCGCTTGCCAGTCTGCGTCTGTCCAGTCATCCATATCAACATTATCAGCCATATCAGATATAGCTTGCATGGCCTCGCCAATGCGGACGCACTCGCCAATCAGGTAGTCGATGCGGTCAATCTTTGCGGTGTTTGTTTTGAATGTAGTCATTGTTTAGCCCTCCAAGCTAGATTGAATCATAGGCCACCAGAACATAAAGGTTCCGGTGATACCTAACACCATGGGAACCAATAAGCCGTTGGCATGGTGAAAGCCTGAGACCGCAAGGCCAAGGCTTGCAAGCTGTAGCATTACGCCAAGCACGATTGAGAATGTGGTTGCTTTGTCGTCCATTGTTTAGCCCTCCAAGGTTAGGCGGCAGCTGTTAAGCTGCGGCCTTTGGTTTGCCAGGATGACAGGTCTTGCCGTCCTTGTTGCGAATAACTAAAAACAAATGATGGTCATCATCTGTCAGGCCAAGCTTGTCTTTCCAGAACCCGACAAACTGCGAAACGTGCCAAGCTGTTTCACATTCGGTTGTCACCGATGCGTTTGACCAATCTTGGTCACTATCAAACTTAACTGTAAATTGAATATTAGTCATAACTTAACCCTCCAAGGTAATTGAACATAACCAAGACCTAGCGCAGTATCCGCGCACCGTCAAGCATAAAAATGCACAAAACACAAAAAAAGTTTACACATGGCTGGCAAACCCTTACTGTGGCTTGTGTTGGGCAAGTGCTGATATTGCTTGGCTTTTGTTTTGAATGGGGTTTGTTTTGCATTTCAATACACGCACAAAGCACAGAGTCACCCGCGCTGCATTGCATGGCGGCAAGGCTATCACACAAAACCAAGTGTGGCAAATATGTCACACACTGTTGCAACAAAGACACACTGCATTGTTTCGGCAAAGCAAGGCATAGGGGGGCATGTTTTACGACCCACCACCCCCAGTCACGCGCGGCCTGCTTTATATATGTTAAATCCTACTATTCAACACACAGCCTAAGAGGAACCCATGACCAAGCTAACAAGGCAACGAACCGACATCATCTTATCCAGCATTGCAGACGGGCATAGTATTGTTGACGTATGCGAGGCTACTGGCGTGTCCAGGACTGCGTTCTACCAGCGTTGCAAGAAGGATGAGGAGTTTGCAGCGGCTGTTAAGGAGGCACAGCAGTATAGTGCGGAGAAGGCGCTAGAGGAGTTAGATACGCTGTATGGTGATGCGTTGCACGGTAGGAAGGATTACAACCCGAATGTGTTGCGAGACTATGCGCATCATGTGCGGTGGAAGGTAGGCAAGGTATTGCCTGAGAAGTTTGGTGAGGGTAAGAACCGCACTGGCGTAGAGGTCAGTGACGGTACTGTGCGGATATTGTGGGAGAGTGATAGTGGCACAACCAGTTAAGATACCTTATAAGCCACGGGCTTTACAGGCAGAGATGCACAATAGTTTGAAGCGGTGGAATGTGTTGGTGATGCACCGGCGCTTTGGCAAGACTGTCTGGGCAGTCAATGAGTTGATAAAGAAAGCCCTGACTTGTGACTTGCCAAGGCCGAGAGTGGCGTTTGTAGCCCCTACGTTTACCCAGGCCAAACGTATTGCTTGGGATTATGTAAAGTATTATGCAGGTGTCATTCCAGGTGTTTCATTTAATGAGACAGAACTGCGTGTGGACTTTCCTAATGGCGGCAGGCTGATGTTGTTGTCTGCTGAGAATCCAGATAGTTTGCGTGGTATTTATTTAGATATGTGTGCGTTCGATGAGTTTGGTATGCAGAACCCAAGGGTATGGGGGGAGGTTGTAAGACCGGCGCTGTCAGATAGAGAGGGTGCGGCTATATTTCTAGGCACACCGGCAGGGCATAATCATTTTTTTGATTTAATGCAAACTGCAAAGAGTGAAGTCGAGAACGGGTCTGACCAGTGGTACCACAAGACGGTCAAGGCTAGTGAGAGTGGGCTGGTAAAGGATATAGAATTACAAGCTGCCCAGGCGCAGATGACACCGGAACAGTATGAACAGGAATATGAGTGTTCGTTTACTGCTGCTATTATTGGCGCTTATTATGCGAAGTTACTTGTCGATGCTGACGACAACGGCAGGATAACGCGAGTTCCATACGACCCTATGTATCCAGTGCATACTGCTTGGGATTTGGGTATAAATGATTCCACAGCAATTTGGTTTGCGCAGATATTCCGTGGCGGTGCAGTTAATATTATTGATTACTACGAAAGCAGCGGTGTTGGCTTAGACCATTATGCTGACGTTCTTAATCAGAAAGATTACAATTATGGCGACCACCTAGCCCCGCATGACATTGAGGTGCGTGAACTAGGGTCAGGCAAGTCCAGGTTAGAAACGGCGTATACTCTAGGTATTAAGTTTAGGGTTATTCCTAAGATGAAGGTGGCAGATGGTATTAACGCAGCAAGGATGTTGATACCTAAATGTTATTTTGATAAAGAGAAATGCCATGAAGGTGTAGAGTATTTACGGCAGTACAGGCAGGAATGGGATGATAGGCGCAAAGTTTTTAGAGACCACCCGTTACATGATTTTACGTCACATGCGGCAGATGCGTTTCGGTATCTCGCTGTTGGCCTCGAAAATAGAAGTAACTTTACGAAACCTCCGCAGCAAGTTGCGGATATGGATTACAACCCTTTTACGTTATGAGTAAGTCTATTGATGTAGATGCCATCAAGTATTTGCTTGATTGGAGTGATTACCACGGTTGGTGGGGCGTTGAAGAAGTTGAACGCTGCATTAGGCCGCCTATGACCTTAGACCAGTACATAGTTCTAAGAGATAATTCTGACATGCCTATATGCTTTGCGACCTGGGCGTTTCCTAATTATGGGCAGATTGTTGAGTATACTGATAGCTTAGAGTTCCCAGAGGGCGGTTATGATGGTGGTGGTTCAGTACCCTGGATAATTGACTTCATTGCCCTTGGCGGCAAAAGAAACATAGCTATAGGTTTCAGAAAACTTAAAAGTGTGTTATCTAATAAAGGCTACAAAAATGCGTACTGGCTGCGCACTGAAACGCAAAAACTAGGCTTTCATGCACTAAGGAGTTAAAAATGGGCGGTGGATTACCAAGCGGAACACCAGGTAAAAAACAAGTTGATAAAGCAACTAGAGCTGCGAGGAAGGTTGCTGCGGAAGTTTTTGAAGAAACTATTGAAAAGCCCACTAAGAAGATAGCGGCTGAAACTTTTGATGTTGTGGTAGGCACTAATAAAGAAGAACGCCGTGCCATGCTGGGCGGCATGCCAACGCCAGAACCGGAAGTCACACCAGAGGTAACGCCAGAGGTTGTGCCAGATGAAACAATCCTTGCAGATACATCGCGCCGCCGTACTAAAACAAAGCGGTCAGGCGCAGGCGGTACTTTAATGGAAGGTTACGGTGTCGCTTATTCTACACCAAGCGCCAAAGCAGCAACAGGGAGTAGCGTATAATGTCTTTCCTAAAGCCTAAAGTTTATATGCCACCAGCCCCACCACCGCCACCACCACCAGCACAGGCCGGTGAAGAAGACACACAACGCGCTGCGGCCTTGTCTGAAGAAGCTGTAAAGAGAACCCGCCGCAAAAAAGGTGCTGGTTCTACAATTGTAGCTGGTGCGCTAGGCCAAGAGACTGGTTCTATGTCAGGTGGCACACCTACATTATTGGGGTAATACATGAGTGATTTTGTCAAAAGTCTGGTAAAGCGTTACGAGTTCCTAAAAAGCCGCAGGGATAATTGGGATACACATTACCAAGAACTAGCTGACTACATGCTGCCGCGCAAGGCTGACATTGTTCGCAAGCGTAGCCGTGGCGAAAAGCGCATGGAACTCATCTTTGATGGCACTGCCTTGCAGTCTGTTGACCTACTTGCTGCTAGTTTGCATGGCATGTTGACTAGCGGTGCTACCCCTTGGTTTATGTTAGACATTAAAGATACTGACTTAGGCCGTGACGATGAAGTGCGTGAGTGGCTACAAGACACCAGCATGCGTATGATGAGGGCTTTTGGTCAGTCTAATTTTGAAACTGAAGTCCATGAGATGTATGTAGACCTGGTTGTGTTTGGCACAGGCTGCATGTTTGCAGAGATAGATGATGGCAATCTAAGATTCAGTACCCGTCACATATCTGAGTTCTATGTTCAAGAGAACCAATATGGAATTGTCGATACTGTATTCCGTACTTATAAGATACCAGCGCGTCAGGCAGTGCAACGCTTTGGGTTTGACAACGTAACTGATTACATTCGTAAGATATTCCAGGACAAGCCTGATGAGGAAGTGGAAATCCTACATGCTGTAGTGCCACGGATTAACCGCGACCCTGATAAAAAAGACAACCAGGACATGCCATTCGCATCATTCTATGTTGATATGCAGACCAAAGGGCTGCTTTCTGAAAGCGGCTTCCAAGAGTTCCCATATATTGTTCCGAGATTTTTGAAGGCAACGGGCGAAACTATGGGGCGTTCACCAGCAATGGTTGCGTTGCCTGACGTTAAGATGTTGAACTTAATGTCTAAAACAATCATTCAAGCTGCACAGAAACAAATTGACCCTCCCCTTCTTGTTCCTGATGACGGATTCCTCCTCCCTGTCCGTACGCAGCCTGGTGGCCTCAACTTTTTTAGA
>Ga0181400_1001022_pt1 | contig 11876 bp, 14 predicted proteins | sample 23SPOviralmetaG_FD_130129 | JGI IMG/M metagenome (GOLD analysis project Ga0181400, IMG submission 130129) | Marine viral communities from the oligotrophic San Pedro Time Series (SPOT) site, San Pedro Channel, CA, USA - 23 SPOT_SRF_2011-06-22 | ecosystem: Environmental > Aquatic > Marine > Strait...
CAGAATATTGTAAACAACACAATGATGTCAAATCGTATCACACTTATTACATAATCGAAAAATCCTATTTTGCAAAATGGACCCGGCGCGAAATTCCATATTGGTATAAAAAATAAAATAAATTATTTGTTTATATTAATATGAAATTTTTAGAAAACTTTATAGACTTTATTAAAAAGAATATAACTATTAACATATTAGCTTCATTACTAACATATAATATTCTTAATACAATAGTTAATAATATAATAAGTCCTATTATTTTTACATTTGCTGACCCTAAAGATTCTATAGATAATTTAAACTTCACAACAGATGGAGTAAATATAGTTAAAATTGGTACATTTATTAAGTCAATGATAGTTGGTTTAACTTTACTTTTTGTATTATCTCAAATAAAAGTCGTCGATGGAAATTAATTCTATAATAAAACCATGCTCGCATTTATAAATTCTATTTACATTAATGCTATAATTAGAATAGTGTTCCTTTAAATCTCTTTTAATTTTAGTAATCTTTTTATCAAAAAACACGCTCTTTTTAAATTTAAATTCAAAATTACTATCATTGTTAATTATATCTTGTTCTTTATTACAATCAATAAAGTGTAAAAATGTATAATTATCACTTATAATCTCGCAAGGATTTGGTATACAAATTTCAGATAAAAATTTGTTATAACTTTTATTATACTCAGAAATATAAATTTCCTGTGTATCTTCAAAGTTTTTTTCAAAAGGATTTAATATTAAAAATTCCCAACCGTTGAACATTTAATATTAAATATACGCTCTTTTTAAATACATTAAATTTTAATCATTCGATTCTTCGGAATCATATTCTGAATCATCGTCTTCAGAATCGTAATCAGAATCTGAATCTGAGTCAAAAAATTCCAAATCAGACTCGGTTACCATTTCAAAATCAATATCTTGTGTATCTTCGGATAGATCTTCAGGCATTTTTTGAATAGAAGGGAAGATATCACACAATTTCTCAACGATGTCATCGGTTATTTCTACATTATTAACAATCTTAAATCTAATAAATAGATCTCCAAACTTACCGGGTTCGCCTAAAACAGGCATACCTAGTCCAGAAACTTTCTTTAGAAGATCGTCTTCATCAGAAAATATATCTAGACGATTACCCTTAATCTTATAACATTTACCATTTAGATGCTTAAGATATATAACGGGTTTAAAAGCCTCCGATACAGAAATTTCTTTTTCAATTAAAAGATTATTTCCATCTCTAACAAAATCGACATGTTCTTCTACGTCTAAAGTAACAACTACATCACCGGTTTCATAACCTTGCTTTTCATCTGCCATATGATTAAATCTAATTACATGTTCATCAATCATACCAGGTTCTATTTTAATAGACAGCTTCTTTTTTTCTTCTTCATATGACCCGTCTGCATCAACTTTCTGTCGGCGAATACCTAACTTCTTTTTACTTCCAGCGTAAAGTTCTTCTAGTGTTACAGAAAGAGTAAAAGACATATCTTTAGTTCTTAGTCCAGAACCTGGATCTTCTTCATCTGATTCGTCAGACTCTATCTCTACAATTCTCTTCTTTTTATCTCTATTTCTAACATCTGACTGAGGTTCTTTTTCATCTAATTCAGAAAAAGAAATCTTTGATTCTTCTGGGTCAACCGAAGGTATCTTCTGCTTACCTTGTTTTTTAGACATCTTTTGGGAAGGACCACCAATCGACGCGATCATATCAGGTGTTAACGTCTTACTAACAGAGGAAGTAATTTGAGAAATAACATTTGACATGTCAGACTCGTTTAGCTTCTTACCAGTTTTAAGCTCCGCAGGCGGTTCAATTTGACTCGCCACTTGCTGTGCAAGTTTCATAATTTTACCAAAATCGGGTGCGCCTCCTGCCATTACTGAATTAATATTAAACTATTATTTTAAATTGTATTTAGTAACGCAAATTTTTAAATTTTTACCCCTTTTGTTAAATCAATAGACTGTTTTTTATCAGAAGATTCTTCTTCTACAAATTTAAAAGAGCTTCCGTATTTTAAACCGCTGCCTCCAGACTTACCAAATGTATTTTTAGACTTAGAAGCTTCTTTTATTTCCTCTATTTTATCGAAAGCTTCTTTTCCTTTAAATACCTTGTTTGGATCTTGATCTAATATAATAAGAGGAACTATATCGATCTTAAGATCGGTTTCAATTTCGTCTTGAGATATGTCTACAGTCTCTACATTTACATCTGTTAAATCTTTTGTTTTTACAATTAAATCTGTAGAAGCTTTACATTCAGGATGATACACTAATACTAGATTTTCAACTTTCATATTTAATTAATTACTTATTTTATTATTTATGTATTTTAACGTAATTAACGTCTTTTTTGAGAAGTAAATTTAACATTTGTTTTAGGTTTAACTTGTTTAGGAACTATTTTTAGTTCTTCTTTTGGCGATTCATCCGGAAGAGTTTTAATAAGTTCTTTTACCTCTTTTAATAGTTCTTTATCAATAAAATTTTTTCTGCCTCTTACATAATTATCCATTAGAGTTTTCTTATCTTTTTTATCAACTGCTTCTCTTAGAATATTAATAAGTTCTGTTTTATTCATTATTTTTTTAGGGTTTAATCTTTCATATTCTTCGACAACGTTTACTAAATCAACATTTCCTATTATTCTTGTTTGTAGTTTAATTATATCTACATTATTAGTTATAGCAAATTTAATAGCATCTTCTTGTGCATTTACTTTTTCTACTATATTGTATATAATATTATCAGAACTTGTTAAAGTGCAATAAGCTGTTCTATACATCGCGGCCAGTATATCATCTCTTGTTATAAGAGGTTTACCATTTATTACGTCAGATGGATTAATAAAAGAAGTTGGTACAAATTTCTTATTTTCATTATTTTCTATTTTAACGATATCTGAACCTCTTTTCTCATAAACAGCTGTCTTTAATGTCCAAGAATAAGAAAGATAATCATTTAACATTCCGTAATTTTTTTTATCTATTAAACAGAAAATTGGCTTTGGTTTAGTAATTAATGTACTTGTTTTTCTTACAAATTCTTCCTTTTCGATAATAACCACTTCGTCATCGTCTTTGACATTGCATGTGTAAGTTTTATCTTCAGAATTATAAGTAGTTGGAATTACCTGAATTCCATTAATTGTATATTCTTTATTTAATACCACCTTTATAGGCAGTTTCATTTGAACAATCTCTTCTTTATAAATTGTAATTCTTTTATAATCATCGTCCTCGTTTAAAACTTCAAACGGCTCCGATTCTTTTTTAAGTATATCTGAAAATTCATCAATTATACTATAGCTCTTAATCTCTTCTGTTGTATCTTCAGCGCTTTGTTTTTCAATTGTAGAATTAGAAGACATTAAAAAATTATAATATTCAAATAATTTAGCTTTCTGTTCTTTAGACAAAATAGTAATTTCGTCGGATGTTATATCTTTAATTTTAACTATTTCTTCAATATAATTTATAGATGTTTCAGTTGCGTCTTTCCATAATTTATTTTTTTCTTCACTTTCAAAACTCACCTGAGCCACATCAAATTCTTTAATTTCTGGATTTTCTGTAATGAGTGTACCCTCGCATACTTCAAATTCTTGATCAAAGACAAATTTTTTAAGCCATCTACATTTATATTTAAGACCTTTAACATCTAATGAATAAGAATTAACATTATTACAAGTTCTTTCTTCTGTGAATCTAGAACATGTTTGTAAAGCTTTTTCTTTTCTTTTTAGAACTTTTTTGTCTGCTACACCTTCTTTGAAAATCACTGGTTTACCTCTTGAATTTAGATATTCTATTTTAATATAATAATTTGAAGTTATAACGTTATATTCATCTGTTTTTTGAAATATACTAGGTCCTTCTATAATTAAAAACCCGTTCGCGACACGTTCTTTAAGTTGTTCAGCGTATATAGGTATAGAATCTTTATTAAATGAAAACGGAACTCCATACAGACGATCGTCGCTTTTTGTTACAGTATAGGCCTCACCCGGTTCAGGCACGCCTAATCTTGGTCTTATATTATAATATATTGTTTTATCCGGAGCATTTAAGTATCTATAATTATAATCAACTGGATTATATTTAGGCGCCTCGTTAATTGTAACTTTAACTTTAGTATGACTATCTATAAATTTCATTATAGATATATATAATTCAAAATTATCTAAATTTCGTATTTCTAGATTGTATACTCGAGCTAAATCTTCTAGATCTTGACGTGTATAGTTTTCTCCTTCTACAGTCCCGTCGTCTGAATATGAATTAAAATTTGGATAGTATCCTCCGTATACATAATAACACTCATATTGACCACATCCTACTTTTATACTTTCTATATCATATTTAATTCCTAATATAGTCTTAACAGGTTTTTCTAAACTTGTAACCGGGGGCTTGTAGGTATTGCTTACGATCTTAGCAAGTTGATCTATTCTTTTTTTCTTAAGATTAGAAATAAGAATTCGCGAAGCTTTAAAATAAATTTCATTAATCGGAGACTTATCAATGTTTAATTGCGTTAATGCACTTTGATTATAAGCTCTTAATTCATCTCCGCGAATATTTTTAATGTATTCGTTAACTTTATCTGAATTATTAGAATCTAAAAATTGAGAGAGCCTGTTTATATCTACAGTATTAAAATCTCCCTGTGTAATTAAAAATTCTGTTATAGCAGGTGTTAATACATTTGGTTCAAACGATATTATACACTTAACAGTTCCTTCTTCATTAAGTCTACAATTAAGATTTAGTTTAGAAAAATAAGAACAAAGTTTCTTATATTCATCTTTAACTAAATTTGTATAGTGTACATAGTCCGCCGGGAGTCTACATAGTCCGTATATTAAATTTTCTGTTAATATAGAATATTTTTCAGGTTCTGGTACTCTACAATCTCTAAAAACTCCGTTAAATATTCTCTGGGTTTCTATTCTAGTATTGATATCTGTTACTCTAAAAATTCTTCTAGACGGTAGTTTATTTCTCTCACGAAGTAGATATCTTAGTCTAAAGTTTTCCTCGATGTAACCATTTGGTACTTCTAGTTTTTTATAAGAATCTTTAGAACGTTCCCATATTTTAATTTCTGAGTACTGAGACATTATTTCAGAAATATAAAGATTGCTTAATTCAGAATGCTGCTTCTTAAATAATGTGAAATCATGTCCGTTGGATATTAATTCATTCTTGTAAATGTCATATTTGGAAGTATCGGGATTCCATTGTAGTATATTCTGTATAATTGTATTCTTATTAGATAAATCGCCCAAATCATTCTCTGGTATAAGCATGGGTATTTCGTATGTTAGAATTTGCATAATAGAAAGACCGCCTTCTACAAGTTCATCTAATTTTTCTTGATAATTTTTTAAAATAAATAAAACTTTTTTAATATTATACTTATAATTCTTTGTAGAATAATCATATATATCAGATTCTAGTTTTTCTATTAGAATATTTATTCCAGGATAATATAAAGATATATATTCCATAAGAGTGTATAAACCATTGCTTCTCATTTCGTATATCTCGCTTCTTTTATCAAATATCTCCTCGACTGACAGCTGCCCAGAAGGACTGTAAGATTCTATATCTTCATTGTATTGTAAGTAATAATTAATTTTTCTTATTTTAGAATTAATAGTGTCTTTTGATTTACCTGTTAATTTTTTGCTGTTATTTACGAGTATATTTTTAAGATCTTTAAGATAATCATCAAAAGAGAGATATCTTTTAACTATATTTTTCTTATTGCTACCCGGTAAAGAAATTCTTAGTTCCCATGTTTTTGCAACAGTTGTACCCGATGCATCAGTTTCTTTTATTTGATTATAAAGATCATCTGACAATGGCTTAATTGTTTCAAAATCATCTAAATTTTCAGATAAATTATTTAGATCTGCGCCTGGTTTAATAGCAAGATAACTTATTTTGCCTTTTTGTTGATAAGAAGTGATGTCCTCTTTACCTTCTTTGTCATAATTTTGAAAAATATCTGGTCTAGAATATAAATAATCTTTAAAAATTTCATTAGAGTCTATTTTATACATTTTAGAATCTTCATTTAGAATTTCAGTTAATTTTTGATAATTTTCTGGATGTTCTTTGAATCTAAATACATTCTGTTTATTTTCTTTAAGACGTTCTATATAAGACATATACTTAAAAGTTCTTACTCCTACACATTCTAAAAGTTCTTCGCGACTTAATTGTCTTAGTCTACTCTTAAGAATATTAAGTTTATCTGAATATATCTGTTCTTGGGGAGACAATAAGTCTGATCTTTTTTGTAATTTATAAATCTCTTCAATTTCAGAACTAATAGGAGCTATTTTTTTATAACTATATGTAGTTTTACCAGAATCTGTATCGTAAAACGGTTTTGTTATTTCAAACGAAGAAGTGTAATAACCGACGCGTTGATTAAATGCTTTGACTTCTTCTAGATACAGTTCTATATCGGGATTATTTAGAATGTTAAAAGTTTTTTGTTTAACATAATCGTTAACATTTTCTTCTGTTAAATTAGAAGGTAATTTAGGAACAGGGATACTGTACTTTTTAGCTATAGATAAATTATATTTGGTTTCAGCATCATTTATCATTTTAAGTTTAATTTCAAGAGGTAAATCTATATCTATATTAACTTTTATTGAATCTTTTTCATCCGTCTCAGACATCTTTAAAATTTCGTATTCTTTTCGTATTATGTTTATATATTGAGCATTAAACTCGGTTTCGTTTATAATACCCATCTTGAAATTTTCTGTCAAAGATTTTTTAAACATATCTAGTTTATTAATTATTATCTGATCATCTTCTTCTATGACATATGTTTTTGTACGAATATCTAAATAATAATTAGTTTTTAACATTTCATTATCAAATTCTTCCTGAGATATACCATTTGTAGATATCATGTCTGATAACATTTCTTGCCATTTTTCCAGATTTGCTATCTCGTCATATATATCAATTGTTATAGTTTCTGGATCTGCCGGAATTACAGGTTGGTCCATTTATTAATAATATAATATAATATAATAAATCTCTAAAAAAAATTATAATTATAATTTAATTAATGCAGACTGTATATTTACTTAAGAATTGTAGTAAATCATACAAAGCTTTAATAAATCTTTATAACGAACCTGATATATCAACTAACATAATAATAGTTGATAAATATCAAGCTAGATTACTGTATCTAGATAAAAGAGTAAAAACATTTCCTTTTATAATTAATACTTCACCAAATAATATAGGTCTTATACCAAAGATAGCCTCGGTTTTACCTCTTGAATGGTTTATGAAATTGAAAAAATATTCAAAAATACAAAAAAGAAAAGAAATTTTGCCTAAGCAACATAACTATGTAACCGTAAATACCGATATTCCAAATATACCTATTAAATCAATTCCAAATAAGATATCTCGAATGTATAAAATGCATCAAACCCCGTCTCCGATGTATAAACAAAGATATAAAAAACCTTTAATTCATAACAAGGTTAATAATATCTTAAGACCTAAACCTAAATATCCAATGATTAAAAAAGTACCTTTAAATGACGGGGGTATAAATATAATTTTAAAATAATTTATTATAAATAATATGGTAGTTTGGGATTTCAATGAAAATAAAAATTATATTCAGGTTGGAAATTACAAGGTTTTAGACAAGCCAGACTTTATGAAAGCTGTCATTTTATTAGAGGAAATATATAATATGATAGTTAACTGTTACATTGCAATAGAGATTAATGAAACTAGAACACCCGAGTTAAATATACTTCTTAGTACGCCTTTTTATCTTCAAGAAATGCAATTAGAAAATGATCAAGGAGAAATAATATTCGAGGGATTAAATAAACCTAAGAATATTAAAGCTACGCGCTCTAAAAAAGTTGGAAAAGACGGTAATCTAAGAGCCGGTTACCGATTAATTTTTCTTAAATTGAGAGATTCAAATGATAAAGTTAAAAATATAAATAAATTAAAAAACTTAATAAGTCATGAATTAGCTCATACCGCAGCCAATCACGTTACTTTTAGAGAAAATGACCACGACGAAGAATTTCAAAAATACAATAAATTAATACGTAAATACATTTAAACGTTAATTTTATTTTATTATAATGAGTGTTCTACAGTTAGAATATAATAGTCATTGTCATTTTGACATAATATATTCTAATTCTCCTTCTAGGCCGTCTAAAACTCTTATAGATCCTCGTATTTATGATAAATATAAAGATCATACATTTGATATTAAAACTGATATAACAGAGTGTCTTAATTATCTAAAAGACGAGTTTACTATCATTGAAAATTTTGAATCTAAAAGCGATTACATTGTAATAGACTACACCAATTTAAATAATAGTTACAATACCTTCAGCAACTACAATAATTGTATAATAGAAATAAAAGAGGTTTATAATTACCCTAAGGTACAGTTTATAAAATTGATATCTAGTTTATTTGCGGAAACTAAATTAGTATCGTCACATTTTAATAATATTATATACATAATATGTACTAATAGACAAAAAAGTCTAGATTTTTGTAAAAATAAATACATTAAAGATTTTAATATCAAACTTGATGAAAAATTAATAGATTACATTTATAATTATAATAATTACATATGTAATAAAATTAATTCAATAAATGATAAGTTTTGTTTGTATGATAATACAAAATTACTTTTAAGAGATATTGATACATTGAATGGATATGTAAACTGTTATATAAATAAAATATCAAAAGATACTTGCGATAATTGTGATATAGATTATAATAAATTTTTAGGTTGTAATGTTTGTAAAAGTTGTTATAGTTTACATTTTATTGAGTCTTGTTCTTCCAAGACTCCACTGCTGATTTAAATGCTTTTTTATGATCATATTTATCTCCTAATTTTTGTTTTTCTTTAGTCATAAAATTAGCCATATGAACATTATAAGCAGACGGTTTTCTAGTAGCTTTTTCTTTTTTCTTAGAAGAACCATCTATTTGTAATTTTAAATCTTTAACTTGTTTTTCTAGAGCTGTAATTCTATCATCGGAGTCAGTCATTTATTATTATAAATTAAATTAATTTTTAAAATTTTCCATATGTTTTTTACACAATGGATAATTTCCAAAATAATTCTTATTATAAAATTTTGATCCGCATTTTTTACATACTAAAAGTTTTACAGTTTCGTTTATATCATTATCATACATTTTTTTAATTTCGTCCCATTTAATTTCTCCTGTTTCCAAATTTATAAGAGTATCACTCATTAATTTGTATACACTCAATATTATATTTTCCTAAGAAATCAATTCCAGTTGTATCTCTATATTTATCTTTATATATTACTCTTTTAATACCAGATTGTAATATAAGTTTACTACAATCTTTACACGGTGAAAGAGTAATGTATAAACTTGCTCCGTCACATGAATTTGTTGATTTAGCTATTTTAGTTATTGCGTTTGCTTCGGCATGAAGCACATACCATTGTGTATTTCCATCTGAATCTTCACAATCATTAGACTCGCTAGATACAGGGGTACCATTATAACCATCTGATATGATAGAATTATTTTTAACTATAACTGCACCAACCTTTTTCCTATTAGCATAAGACAATCCAGAATATAATTCTGCTACTTTAATGAAATGTTTATCGTACTTTGACATTCTAATTTATATAAGCAAAATTATCTCTAAATGAATCTATATTTGGTTTTACAAATATTTTATCTTGATATTCAGGATTATTGTATTTAAATTTTTGATAAGGAGTCATCTCCCATGGCCAAAGAAGAAGAGATTTATAATTTGATATTTTATAAACAATCTTATCATTTTTCATTGTATGTATTAATCGACTTATGAGTCTATTCCATTTAATATTAGACCTATTGTTTTGTGCAATTTTTTCTTCTTTTGATTCAATGTTAGGAAACATTATAGGATTTTCTATAAAGTCTTCTTTTTTATAAGATACACTATTAATGTATATATTTTGCGTTGGTCTATCAATAAGTATTTCTAGATCGTTCCACTTGAAAGTATTGTTTAAATTTCTTTTATGACAGATTGAACAATAAACGCCGGGTGTAAATGTAGTTTTTTGAACATGATCTACGCTCGGGTCTTGCGGACCTATTAGATTTGGAATAGATTTATGACATTTCCAATTATGAACATGAAGGCACATGTTATCTACATATGGTCCTTCAGTTGTATCTTTACAATTAGTATAAATTTTCTTATCACGGTCTCTGCCTCTTTTTTTAATTTCAATGTTTGTTAACGCTTCAATTGATAATTTTTTAGGATTATAAGTAGTGTTCCATTCTTGTTCAGGAGATAATTCTAAGTTACGATACTCATCAATAGACATAACAGTAGAGTTCATAATAGAACTTTATTGTTTATATATTTTATTGTATTTCTAAGTCTTTTAATTTTTTGTAAATTTACTTCTTTGAAGGCTCTGCTGCAACGGGTTCAGATGGCTTTTCATCCTCTTCCGACTGCTTAGGGGCATACTTTTCGAAAAATTCACCTACGAGCTTAAACTCAGTTGGTTGAAACGCACCTCGTTTAGCAACAACTGTAATCATGTTAAGAACTAGAGCCATCTCATCGGTTGTTAGCGTAAAACTCTTTGGAACTACTTCAGGCATTTATTTTAATAATATAATATATACATTTTCTTTAAGTTGTTTTAAAAATCCTCTAAAATGTCACCAAGTTCTTTATCTTGAATTTGTTCTGGTCTATTATAATCTGTTACTCTTTGTTCAAAGAAATTACTTTTACCATCAAGAGACATAGTGTCCATAAAATTAAAAGGACATTCAGAATTGTATATCTTAGAATAACCTAATTTTTCAGATAATCTATCTGCTTGAAATTCTATATATTTTTTCATTACTATTGGATTTATACCTATTAGATTACATGAAAATGAATCGCAAATGAACTCTTTTTCAATTTCTACTGCTGAAATTAACATATCTTTGATTATAGACATATCAGGTTTATTTTCGATGTATGAATAAATAAGAACGCCGAAATCTGTATGTAAAGATTCGTCTCTTGCGATTAGCTCATTGCTCTTTCCTAGAGCCTTAGTCATCAGTCCCTTGACATATTTCAACCAGAAGATAGCGCAGAAAGATCCGGCAAAGAATAAACCTTCTACTATTGTAAACGCTACCAGCCTCTGTGCAAAAGGAATACTATTATCTAACCATTTTTTAGCCCAATCAGCCTTCTTTTTAACACCTTCTAATTCTTTTATTCCATTAAAAATTTTAGGTTTATCTTTTTCTGAAATGTATGTATCGATCATCAAAGCGTATGTTTCAGAATGAATAGTTTCCATCGCTGCTTGCCATCCATAATAAGCTCTAATTTCGGGTATCTTAATTTCGTCAATAAAATTAATAGAAAGGTTCTCAAATATTATACCATCGGAGCCAGCAAAAAACGAAAGAATATTAGATATGAAAAATTTCTCATCCTTACTTAATTTTTCCCAATCTGAAATATCGGCTGCAAAATCTATTTCTTCAGCCGTCCAAAAAGCCTGTTGATGTTTTTTATAAGCATCCCACACGTCCTTCCAAATGATTGGGTAAACAACATATCTATTCTCAGGTTCAGAAAGTATAGGCTCCATATTATAATTATCATTTATAACTTTATATTTTTTTTTGAAAAATATCAAATCATAACAAATTAATAAGGAATTCTCATCTTGGTAAGACGATACTTAAGAGCCTTAATTGGCAATTGTTTCTTAGTAAAACCCATGTC
>Ga0181400_1001025_pt1 | contig 11876 bp, 16 predicted proteins | sample 23SPOviralmetaG_FD_130129 | JGI IMG/M metagenome (GOLD analysis project Ga0181400, IMG submission 130129) | Marine viral communities from the oligotrophic San Pedro Time Series (SPOT) site, San Pedro Channel, CA, USA - 23 SPOT_SRF_2011-06-22 | ecosystem: Environmental > Aquatic > Marine > Strait...
TCGCGAAATAAACTCAATTGCTCCAAAGTTTTGTTGTCGTAGCGCGTTGCCATCAAGTGCATCTTGTTCTTTTTATTGACTATCTTTTTCTCTCTTCGTTTTCTCTATTTCAATTTTATATAAAACAAGCAATAGTACTCAATTTTCAGTGCTCAATTTTCAGTGCTTTTTTTTCAGTACATTTTACCTAATTTAAAAAAATTGAAACAAATATAAATATAAAAGTATTAAAATATACAATAGAGAGATCATCATGAGCCAAACACAAACCGTTTCAAACGAACGCAATTCACAAAACAGCGAAGAAACTGCTCCATTGAGCGTCTACATTCCACGAGTGTTTAACAATATTTCCGCGGACCGTATTGCACAGGTCTTCCAGAATCTAAGACTTGGTCGGGTTCACCACGTAGACTTTGTCCCGCGAGTAGACAGTGATGAAGCCAAAATGGCCTTTGTGCACTTTGAATACTGGAACACCAATAATCCGGCATGTCAACACTTAATTGAGCGCATTCAAGACCCTGCTAGGGAAGCCCGAGTGGTCTACGAAGATCCATATTACTGGTTAGTCTTACCTAACCACAACGATAGTGCATCCAATATGTACAATTCTTACAACATGCGCCGTGAAATCAATCATCTCAATAATACTATTGAGCATATGCAGAGAGAATACAACAATGTTAACAATGTTCTCGAAACACTCCTTTCCGATTTTTACGAGATTCCACAAAGAGAAAATCAAGAATCAGGTGACGAAATTTCACAAGCTGCTGTCGCTCCAACATCTTCGTTCTTGCCATCTTCGAACTTTGATCGCATTCGCCAAGAGCAAAGTGAAGAACTTGTGTGTCCTGTGTGCTCATTGATGCTACCATCTCATGCTACACAATGTCCTGCATGTGAGGCACCCCTAAATGCGGATGAAAAACTACTTAAGGTGCTCACTACAAAGCCCGAGGATACCAGCCCGGAAGGAATCGAAGATGGTAGAAAAAATGCTTTAAACAAAATAAATGACTTTGTTGAAAGCGAAAATAACAGAGAAGATACCGATGATAAATCGGATAATACTGAATCACAAGGTTGGGGTGCGTCTTGGTTCAGCAACTAAAAATGAAATATAATAAAAATAAAAAAATATTATTTACAAAAACAAACGACGGACTCTGCGTGGTCTTTTTGTGATTATTGGTGTATTTGGTACAATATAAACATTTGGTCTTAAAGGTGCTACTACTCTTGGCGAAGGCACATTAGGATGTCCTACATAATAACCTATTAAATCTCTATTTGAATAAAGTCTTTCATCCCTTTTTTCTCTCTTTTCCTTCTTTGCTGTTTTTTTCATTATTTTACTAATGACAATAACAACTAGCACCAATATCAAAACTAATCCTGCTCCTGCTAAAAATTCTTTCATTTATATACTATATAAAAGAGAGAAAAAGAAAAAAGCTTGTTTCTACTTTTATTTTATTTTGTATTTATTTTAGGATAGGAAACTACTCTATTCGCTGCTATTTTCAAACATCTCGTAGAGTTCGCGCTTTTGCTCTTGAATACTTCGTGCGTGCGATTCCAAACTACTGGTTTCATCGCCAAAGTTCGACATTTCAAATCGAAAGACATCCACTTCGTTTTGTTGTCCTATGCGATGACATCGCGCGACCGCCTGATCCTCGACTGCCGGATTCCAGTGTGGTGTCACAAAGTAGACTTCGCTAAACGTTTGCAGATTTAATCCCTCGCATCCCGTTTGAATCTGGAGTATCAGTACATCGATTGTTTTGCTTGTCAAGTACTCTTCGCGCATGTAGTTTGGTGTGCGACCGTCCACGCTCGCAGTATTGAATCCGGCCTCCTTCAGCAACCTTTCAACTTGATCGATCTCCTTGCGAAATTGGCAAAACACTATCTTTTGTTTGCCGTTTTCTTTGTTTTTCTTCAATTGCTCGCAAACCGCCTTGATTTTGCTCGAAATTCCGGCATCATGAATCTTGACAATTTGATTCACAATCTTCATCAACTGATTCTTTTCCTTTTTGCTCATCAACATCATCTCGTCCTTTTCTTCTTCATCAACGACGCCTTCGTCGATCTCCTTAATAGCCTTTGTGATACCCGGAGCAATCAACTCCGGCATGACACAGACCTGTCGAGCACGCAGCAGCGCAACCAGTGTGTTTTTTCCATAACCCGAATGACTTGAACCATCTCTAATTCCCGAAAAATTAAGTCGGCTGTGTACATCTTGTGCCAAGCTCTTTTCTTCTTCACTCCCCCACTCCACTTTGCAAGTATTTTCGTGTTTTTCCGGTAAAAACACACCAGCTTGTTCTTTGGTGCGCTTCAATACGAATTTTTGAATAATTTCATCACACGTATCATCATGCCTGTAGAGACTCGGTGAAACTCCCAAAATATCCAAAAGCGAATACAAATCCTTTTTCGTATTCTGGATTGGTGTCCCCGTAAGCAGCCAACGAATTGATGTTGTCAGCATCTTCACTCCACGGAACGCCTTGGATTTGGGATTCCGCATATGGTGTGCCTCATCACAGACCACACGATCCCACTTGATTTTATGAAGTAGACCCGAAGTTTTGGTATAGCGCACATGACCATATGTAGTGAGCACAATCGGTGCCGCAGAAATCGCGTCTAAATCGTAGTCCTTCTTGGAAATCCCGTGATAGACGAGTGGCTCGTGCCCGGTAATACGGTAGAGCTCCGAGCACCATTGCTCCAAAAGAGCAAACGGTACCACAATCAACGTCCGTCTCTTGAAATTGCTGACGATCGTCCCAATCATCATTATTGTTTTTCCTAGCCCCATTTCGTCCGCGTTGATCCCGCCACGCACACCATCAAATGGTATGGGTTCAGTTTCCTTTTTCAGCATCCACTTCACTCCACTCAGCTGGTGTGGCTTGACATCCAGTTTTGCTAATTCCAGAAGCTTGACAAATCGCTCAATTCCTTGGGCACTCTTAAATTCCGACATTTTTTTAGAGTTTTACCTAGAGAAAGTTTTAGATTAGTAGTACAAGTAGCTCGGTGGCAGTAACGGATTCGTTTGTTCGCAGAGTTGATTTTGGTATCGTCGGGCCAAAAAAAAGTATTTCAATTTTTTATAACTCAATGTCTCATCACATTACCTAATATAAAATAAAAATTAAATATTGATTGCTTATTCATGCTTATTTTTGCTTATTTGAAATAATGATTTTTTATGATTTATTTTTTTTCATTTTTTGAAATAGCAAAATTCCCCCAAAAATTGAAATGCTTTTTTTTGGGCATAGAAAAAGCAATTCTCACCAACTCACAAAGCGTTCGCGTTACCGACTCTCAGTCACTACTTACTTTTTCGAAACTAATTACATTCAGGTTTTAGATTTTACAAGTCAAAAACAACAAAAACAAACAACAATGGCTTCTGTTTCTCGCACCACTTCTTCCACGGTCTCCAACGAGTGGTTCACTCCTTCTCCTGTCAAGTCTGGCTCCAAGGCTCGCCGCTACCGCCCACGCCGGTCTGCCGAGCAACAGGCTCGTCTTGATGCCGCCAAGACTGAGCACGCTGCGGCCAGTCATGCTGCTCACCAAGGCGAGTGGGTCGTCAAGGGCAAGCGCCACAACAAGATTGTTAGGGAACCAACACCAGACGAAAAGGCCGAGGCAGCACGCATCCAGACAATGCAGGATCTCAAGGCAATCGAAAAGACGCTCTCGGGTTCCATGTCTGTGATCAAGAGGAAGCGAGCTGCCGTTTCGCTCCGCAAGAGTGACGAAAGCAACCCAAAGAAGCGAAAGATCGATTCTCAGGAAAAGAAGCCAAAGAGCAAGAGCAAGGTCGGTGCCATGAATTCGTTCTCGCTCCTTGCTGTCGATTCAACCGACGACGAAGCCGAAGCTGATCTTGAAGTCAAGCCGATCGAAATCAAGCCACAGGATTTCCCTACACTGGGTGCACCAATCAAGGTTCAAGCTTCATCTAATACTAGCTATAGCTTTGCGCTCCAGACCAAGCAGGTCAAGAAGCAGATTGGACCCGAGGACTTTCCTAGTCCACCAAAGACACGCGTTCGATGGGCGGATCACTTAGACGATTTCAGCGATGAAGAGGACGACTTGCCAATGCGACCTGGACAGAGTTGGGGCGACTTTGCTTGATCTTGTTTCCCTTGCTCACCCATAAATCATAACCAATAAACAATCTTAAAACCAAAATTATGTGTCTGTCTCTTCTTTTGTGTCCTCGTAGATTAGATTAGAATAGATTTTTTCTTGTATTGCTCTGTCCTCTGCAATCAATAGTTTCTTCACAAAGGTCTGTATTGCCTTTTTTTTACTTACTTTCAGTGCTGCGCGACAAAGAGGACACGACATTGGAGTTGCCGAGTTGTGTTGCTTTTCCAACCATGTGTTCAACGCCTCAGGCTCAAAGCAGTGACCACAAAGCAAAGTCGCCACTTCCGAATCGGGAGAAAAAGGATTCAAACTGATGGGACAACACTCGTTTAGCTCCCGCGTTTCCTTGTGCTTCTTTATTTGTGGCTTGGCGTCTTCACGCAATAAGTAATTGAAAACATTCTCCGGTAAAAAAAACATATAAGTTTTATAATTTATATGTTTTTATTTTTATTTTTAATTTGAATATAATCTAAGAGGAAATGAAACAAGGGAAAAGGCAAACAAGAGGAAAGGAAAGGGTATTTTTTATTTTGTTTTTTTGTTTTATTATCTATCTACGGGAAAGCGGCGAGGTTGTAGCGCGGCGACGAAAGCTGGTTCTTCAGCATCTTCCATGGGGAGCAGTCCTTGATTGCCTCCATGCCGACCTCCATGAAACTGTTGAGCAGCGCCGGGCTGAATCCCGAAAACATCGTGCAGTTCTTCTGCTCCGAAAGGACCGGGAATCCGCTGGTATGACGCAGATTCCAAAAGAGAATGTGTGGCGGCTTGTAGGGAACACCGATTGCCCGACGCCCAGCATCAGCGTACTTTCGCTCGATCTTCCCCCACATGGTCTCGCTATGTGCATTGCTATCCGCACCATCAATCTGCATATCAGAAAGAATCACCAGCACCATGTCCTCAACATCGCGGGCTGCCAGCTTGTTCTTCACACACACATTGAGAATCAGTCCAAGCGCCTTGTCGAAATCAGTGTTCATGCCCCACTGTCCATAAGCCTCATAGGGTCGCATTGCACTAATCATCTCCGAAAGCGTATTGGTGCCCTCGAGATTGATCCAACTGGGATTTCCACTGAAAGTCATCACTCGCCGACCAAGACGCGACTTCTCAGCAATGCGCAGACCAAGTCCAATTGCGGCGTGCAATGGATCGCCACCCATCGAACCCGAAAGATCCGACATCGCAATAAAGTTGCCGAGCTCGCCTATCTTCTTGCCAGCGTCTGTCCACTGAAGATCCTTTACTGAAATGGTCTCGGTGTTACCGGAATTGGTAGTCAGGCTACGCATGTCCTCAATCATGACATTGAGACCTACGCGCTTGCCCTTGGGTGCTGGACCCTCGCCTCGTGCCGCCTTGGTAATAAACTCCGAAAAGTTATCGGCTCCAGCAATGCGGTCGTCCGCGTCAGAGCGCTGCTCATCGCCGCTCTTGCCCTTCTTGTTCTGAAAAGCACGGGTCTGATTGCGCATAGTCACCGAGGTCACATTCTTGTAGTCGATCTCGGAATAGCGACCCGCACACTGCTTAATCTGTGTGGTATCAAGCACCTTGTTGATCTGGGCTAGCAGCTTGCGGTAATCCGCAAAAGCCTTGCGCTCAGCCTTGACCTTCGACTCGGGAGTCTTTGCGGTCACCAGATAGTGGGCAAAGTAGTCCTTTGCCAGTGCCTCAAAGAGTGGCTTGAAAGGAGTAGCTGACTTGGAAGCACCCTTGGCACGGGGCAGCCAGCGAGCTGCGAGCGATGGATGTGTGCTCTCAGCATCGCGCCGGATCTGGTCATTGCTGACCTTGATCAGGTACTCGGTAAATGCCAGCGGAGCCTTCACGCCACCAAAAGCCGCCCAGAGACTCTTAATGTCCTTCCAAGAACCATATGGGTGCACGGGCTTGCCGTCTACCTGAGACTCGGGGAGATCAGTCACAAAGTACTTCACCATCTTCAGTGCCTCCTCAGGAAAGTGATTATAGTAGACCTTGAGTAGAGCGTAGCCCAATGCCCACTCGCCCTTGCCGTCCTCGAGATCACGGGTGCTGAGGAGAAGGCGGCGAGCAATGTCCATGTACTCGGCACGCTGGTCTGCGTTCTTAATTCCCTTAATCTCAAAGAGAATCGTACCGAATGTATTTGCAAGCAGTGCTGCGCCCTCCTTTGAAGTGCGTACAAGCTGAAATGAAAGCTGAACAATGCGCTCCTCTAGCTTGTGAGACCAGCTATGCTGGAGATGGCCCTTCTCGCCATACGACTTGGGAGTGTGATTGTCCATGCTAGCAACAAAGGGAGAGGTGGATGCGGAATATGCGGTTGCCATGATTGTATTTAAACTGTGTTTGGTTGGCTTTAAGTCCTTTTCTTTTTTGTTTTGCGAGATGCAGTATTAATAAATACTTTCTTCGTGTTTTTTGGCTTCAATTTTTGGGGACCATAAACGAAAAATAAACTATTTATTTGCTGAAACATATCGATCGACGGAAAAAGCATTTCATTTTTTAATTCTATTTCTTTTAACATCGATTTATGCTCTGAATCACAGACAAAATTTCCCACATCCTCAAATTTCAAATTCACATTGAATAATAATTGATGCTTCAAGACATGTCTAGTGTCTTCACCCGCTTTTATTAATACTAATAATTCTTCTTTTGAAATTGTATTTGCTTTATTCAATGTATATATTGATGATTTTATGTTGATTAACTCATTTTCTTTATTGCAAAACAAATAAAAGCATTGTAGCGACGTTGTCTCCACCTCATGATACGGTTTCAACTCGTATTCTCTTATCCAATCAAAATTATCCATATTTTATTTGTTATTTTAAACAAATAAAATATTGTATAAAAAATAACTTATAATTAGTCCGAATATTCCTCATTATCACTGCAATCACTTTGCTCTTCGTTCATTCTTATTTCCTTTTCACGTTTAGCCAAATAACTATTTACTTCCCAACTATCGATATATTCGGGACCATTCAAGTAATAATCTATTTCCTTCTCTCGCTCTATTTCAACAATTCGTTTAAAAAAACGTCTTTGTCTCCGCTCTTCGTCCAATTCATCCAGCATCGCTCGCACTCTTTGATATCGCCCCGAATCCTCGTGCTGTATTATTGTACCGTCTCTTTTTAATGTTATCCAACCAGCCCATTTGTCCTTTATTTTTTGCTTCTTCTTTTGTTCATGATTTAAAGCAGCCGAAAATGATTTTACTTCACTGTTTTTTATATTTGAACCCCCTAAACTCGGAAAATTCTCTTCTTCAAATACGTATTTTTCTTTTTTTTCCTCTTTTTTAACAAAAAAATTTTCTTTTTCTCTACTTTTTTCTCCACTTGTGTTTTCATTCTCTCTTTTTACACTTTGTTTGCTTTTCTTAAAAATGTTTGACATTGCGCTTTATTTATATCTAGTACTTTCAGTATATTTATATCTGCTTCCTTTGTTTTTATATGACTTTTAAATATCATCTACATTGATCTCCTCTTCAGCGACAGCAACCTCTTCTACATCATCGTCGTTTTCAGAAGGCAAATCAATGCCATCGTAATAATCTGCTGATTCTTCTTCGAATTTTATCTCCACCTCTTCATCATTGGCCTCAGCTTCAAAGGTTGATGAACCAAACTTTTCAAACTCTTTGAATGCTTGCACATGCTGCATCTCCTTTTGCTTCAAAATATTTATATCTCTTCCGCTATAAACCGTAAGCAAATCGGTATTTTCTTTCTTGTTTTCATTTGCCTTTTCAAAACTGCGCCGACCCACCAAGAGCCAGCTCCCTATTTGTACAGTATTTCCACGCTTGCCACGCCCTCTGAATTTATTACGAATTATACAAATCCGCTCTTTTCCGTCGTGACAGTGCACGCCTATTTTTCCATTGCCAAAAATCTTGGAACAACACGCATACATCTCATCGGGATCGGTTGATAATCGCGTTGCTGCAAGTGTCTGCGATGCATTGGCAAACTTGCGCCCTTGCTTTTTTGCTTTATTACCTCCGTGATTTTTCACCATTATTGCTTTTCGTAACTCTTTGTATATAAAATATTATTTATCACCTTATTTTTAAATCAATTTTTTTCTGCGTTTATTATATAACTGAAATGACCGCTTGGACTGATCACGTTACCAAATTTTTCAACGAAAACAGACTTAAAAATCCAGAATATACTTTCAAACAGGCACTTAAGGAAGCCGGTAAGACCTTCAACAAAGGAACTAGAGCTGTCACAAAAGGTGTTGAAAACACTGTAAAGGCCGCTGAAAAAATGGTTTCAACTAAGAAAACACATAAGCGCCGAACCCACAGAAAGAGCCGCAAGGGAAAGAAGAGCCACAGAAAGAGCCGCAAAGGAAAGAAGAGTCACAAAAAGAAGAGCCGCAAAAGCCGCAAGTAAATAAAAAATTTTATAAAACTTCTAATTTATAACTTTTTTAATTTTATACAATAAATTCATTCCTTCTCTGAATTTACTGTATTAAAATGCCGATTCTTATAGGTCTTCTTAATCTTTTCACCGATTTCATTCACTTTCAAGAAATCCTTTAGGCGCAACGCCTCATTTTTTATCAGTTCCTCATTGTTTTTGCAAAAGTCATCAAAAGCAGTCGCAGGCTTAATCATTCTATTCTTCTCAATATGTGTATCCATTTCTCGCAACAAATCACGATCAAGTGCAACATAATCCCGGCGCTGCTGCTCCTTCTTTTCAGTGATAGTTTCCACCTTTTTCTTGCGATAATAATACCGCACACTCTTGTACATTTTGTCAACCACATCTCCCTTGTAGCCAGCATCACTGTGCAAGCGTTTCTCTGTTTCAATCATCTCGCTATTATCGTTTGTCCAGCGCTCCCACGCCTCCTTGAACGTCTTTCGATCGTCGTCTTTGTGCAACTTTGCAAAGTAATCCATGTGTTCAATTGTTGCTGGGACAAACTTGTGACGGTAAACGGTTGTCATGATAAAGGTAATTATTATTAATTTCAGGAGTTAAAACATTTCAATTTTTAAGTATTAAAAATATAAAATAAATACAAATAACAAAATGTCTTACGAAATCATTGTATCACCGTACTATAATAATCTTTTTAAATGCTATGAAAATATTCTTGTGTTAAACAGTGAACCTCCGGGCCCTCTTAAACGACACGTCAAGCGAATTAACATTGATAATTTGTCTGCTTTTGAAACTAACAAAGAGAGAAATTGTATTTATGCCATCAAAAACTTCAACAATCCATGTGATCTCCTTAAACTAAACGAGGTATCACAATTACTTTCATTTTTAAACCAAAACAATTATAGTATCGACTATAAAACAACAAAACTAGTCAAACCTCAACTAGAATACAATCTTCTCTTTTTCTTTTCCTATAATTAAATTTAAAATTGAAAATGAATTAATATAAATTCTTATTTACTATAAAAGATGGATCCATTGAAGACCCATAGTGATACCTCGAACAAAACAGATAAACAAAAACTTTTGGATGCCTACATTGCATCACTCTCCCCGTTGGCCCAAAAGGGTCTGGAAATTGCGCGTGACCACTTGGAATCCTCCTTTTCCCTCGAAAAAAGTATTGGCTTTATGGAATTTGCCAAAACACAAAATAAATAATCAAAAATATCCCTTTTTAATTATTTATTACTTTCTTTTACTGCCTTTTCCTCTTTTTATTGCCCTTTTTGTTCCTTTTTTTTTGGGATTTTTGATCATTTTCTTCTTTTTAATCGTGCGTTTTTTTGAAGTTGATTTTGAGTTTTCATTTATATTTTTTGCATGATCAAGCATCCATATTCTGTGATTTATCAACATTCCAAATAATTCTTGAATCTCTTCAACTGGTTCTTTCTCTCTTTTCCTTTTGCCTCCAAACATCATTCCTCTTCTAAATCTATCCGCCATTAATTGTCGCATTCTTTCCTCTGCCATCATCCTTTCAAGCATCATTTTTTTCATCTCTTTCAGTTCTTTTGTATATGGTGGCGGTAGATTATTACTACTCGATTTTTTATCTGAATCATTCGACTTTACAGTTGCTGATTTAGAATTTGATTTTTTTACCATTGATGCCAGTTTGTCTTCCATTTTTGCCTCATCTTGTGTCACCGATAACAATTTGCCCATTGCTGTTGTTTCTTTTTTATTCGGGTCAAAAGCCTTTTCTGATAAGACTAAATTTATAGGTAAACCCATTTTTTTCAAATCACTAATGAGTTTTGCAGATTTTGAATCACCTTCTGTTGGATGAAGAATATTATTTGAAAAATCTATAACATGTTTCACGATTTTTAAAGGTCTACCTATCACAGATGTTAAACCATACTCACTGGCCTTTTGAAATGTTTCAGCCGCCTCATCTTTTAATTCTTTTACTTCATCCAACACTGTATACGGTGATGGCAAATTGAAATATTTTACAGTTTTGTCTATTTGTTCTTGTATCATTTTCCAAATTTCTTTAAATTTTTTTTTTGCTTCGTGTTCTGCTATTTTTGCAGCTTCTTCTGCTGCAATTGTTTCAGGATTATTTTTAATCACAGCATCTGCTATATAAAGATCCATATTACTTACTATATTATACTTATATAATTACTTATTCGTTTTTCATCATTTTTTTATAATCACTAAATGTCATCTTTTTTGGTGCTTCTTTCGGTTCCAACTCCCTTCTCTCTTTTTCTTTTTCATAATCTGCAATTTGACCACCATACTTAAATCGATTCATCGACTTTTTTACTTGTCTTTTCCTTTGTGTTATCTTCTTCTTTTTAACTACAAATACACTATTTTCTTCTTTTTTCGTTTCTTCCTTCTTCTCCTCTGCTGGAACAATATTCTCCTTTTTTTCTTCTTCTAATTTGTTATACAGCCCCAAACAATCAAAATCCAAAACAAATTTCCGTGCCACTACATCCAAAAACCTGTAAGGAATTATGCTGCCACTCTTTGCATAATATATAAAATGCGGTTCTGCAAATGTCATTAATACTGAACCTGCCGGTGTGTCCACGCTACAGTGCTTATTTTTTAGTGCCTCTTTTTCAGCATCATCTAATTCTCTTATTTCCTTGTCTTCTAAACTATAAAGGGCCTCAAATTCGGGATCTTCCTCCTCCTCTGATAATTCTTGTTCTTCTATTTCGATCGCTTTTTCCTCGAATTGTGTTTTACTATACATCGTTTGTGAAACTATAAAACTCGCAATAAATGCACCCAATGCCATTGTCCCGCCCAAAAATATCATATTTCCACAAAACTCAAAAAACGAATTCATCATAATAGTATGCTTTAAATAATCATACGAAAATATTCTTTATTTCTTTTTGCAAATCACTTACTTTAAGTCTTATATAATTCCCGTTTTTATTATCCGGATGAAGAACCACCAAATACGTGCTTTCCACCTTCTTACCGTAATTCTTCTCCAAAATCAAATTCTAAATCATCAACTGTATACTCGAAATCATCAACTGTATACTCGAATTGTGTTTTACTATACATCGTTTGTGAAACTATAAAACTCGCAATAAATGCACCCAACGCCATTGTCCCGCCCAAAAATATCATATTTCCACAAAACTCAAAAAACGAATTCATCATAATAGTATGCTTTAAATAATCATACGAAAATATTCTTTATTTCTTTTTGCA
>Ga0181400_1001026_pt1 | contig 11865 bp, 14 predicted proteins | sample 23SPOviralmetaG_FD_130129 | JGI IMG/M metagenome (GOLD analysis project Ga0181400, IMG submission 130129) | Marine viral communities from the oligotrophic San Pedro Time Series (SPOT) site, San Pedro Channel, CA, USA - 23 SPOT_SRF_2011-06-22 | ecosystem: Environmental > Aquatic > Marine > Strait...
AATATAGAGAATCTATTTGTTGCTGTGGAATCATATTTTAATTCTAAACTAGATGTCCCAGCGAATCTTTGAGTTGTATTTTGATTAGATGTAATTATTACATTAGATTTTGCTCCGAAACTATCTATAATAGGGTCTTGGGCATCTACTGATACACCGAAGCCAGAGCCAGTAACTGGAAACATCAATTGCCACTTTAAATCTTCGGCTGAATTCCAAAAGTATTCATCAGCACGACCATAATTTCTCTGATTTAAATCACGATTCATGTAGTATAACCCTTGATCGCCAATATTACCAAGAAACCAATCTGCTAGAGTAGGTACTTTACTTGTATTGCCATCGCCTTCAGTCATAAAGGCATTACTTTCAAATAAATCTCGCATCCCAGTTAAATGTAAATAGCAGTTATTATTGTATTGTCTCGCTTGGATACTAATAGGATCATTAATAGACCAAAGAGAAGAATCTGAATTCCTATTTACAATATATGTCATTCCTGCAGGCATAATCCCCTTTCCATCTGGGGTTTCATTTGCTGGAGTTTCTTCTGATCCACTGGGCTTTAAACCTTTTGGTGTTTGTATTGTTGTATCTATTTTATAAGTGGGTAGAGCTGGGTTAGTATTAGCATTTATTTCACCAGCATAAGTATTAGAACCAGCATTAGTAACTCCAGTATATCTCAAACATCTCATATTTACTACATTGGCTTTTAAGCCACCATTCATGTTCAATCTACATAAAGTATCGCCACGTCGTCTTTGAAAAGGCTGTTCTGTATCCGCACCAATAATAGCCACATCTGGATTATATGTTAGTGGATTTACTACCGCATTCCGCTGATTAAAATTCTGTAGTCCATCAAAATAAGGTGTATTGTTAATAAAATTGTCTGTAGTAGTATTTCTGTATAGTTTATTAATCAAAGCATTATTATTAAAACTATCATCACTGGTAGCAGAACCATTAAACTGAGAATTAATTAGGTCTGAGAGTGCCGATACCGAATAATTACCAGCTGGTATTTTTATTGTTGTTGAGCCATATACTGGTCGCCAAAAGAATTTATCGGCTTTTTGAACTCCAAATGATCCATTGGGTGTATCTACATCTGGATCAAAATAATCCCAGCCTTGATTCTGTGCTGTAATGGCTCTCATTTTAAATGGACTATACCACTCACCTAAATAATAATACTGTCCATTAGCCCCAGTAGTTCTATCTTCGACTTTACCTTGGCTTTCTATATCTACAGTATTGCCTTCACCTACATAATTACGATTTGGAAATAATGAAGAAGCCCATGGTTGTTGTAGATTGGCGACACGAGCCAGTGTTTTATCGTAGCTTGGGTGGTCTAACCCAGAAAAAAATGTTCTAGTAACATCTTCTTTCTTGGAAGCATCTTCGGTGTATTCAGAATCAAAATAATCTGGATAAATATTTGGAAAACAAGTAAATTTTTGATCTTGACCTTTACTTGGATTTATACTAGTAACTGGTATATTCATAGCATTTTGACAATTACCTTGAATGTAGTATAGAAATCGCATCTCTTCTTCTACATCATCTTCAAAAGATATAGTATCTAAACTTAGACCACGTTCTTCCACAAAAGAATTTATCAATGTAACTTTATCGCCTATTTCTAATTTAACTGGTTGTTCCATAGTGTATTTGATAATAGCATTCTTATTCGTAATCAATTTGCTAGACTTACCATTTACATTAATTAGTAGTTTATCAGCACCAGTAGTAAGTGGGGCTTGTAATAAATCTTGAATTTCTTGAACTTCTTGGGGTTGCTTCGCTATATTAGATCCACTCATATATATATATATACAGTTTAAAAAAAAGAGAAAATTACTCATCCATCAAATTAAGCATCAATATTACATTTTCTTCATCATCATCATCAGTTAATAGTTCTCTTGCGTTATCGACCATTGACCTACATGATTCCATTGTATCTCTTAAAATGTTTATAAAATGTCTTATCTTACTATTATTTTCACTTGCTTTATATTTTAATAGATATTGAATATTAGATAATGTGTATTCCAGATCTCTTAATTCATTCTGGACTTCATCGCTTTTATGTTTTAAATGTTTAATCATAGTTTCTTTTTCTTGGACTACTTTTTTACAATGCTCAGCCATTTCCAAATAGTCTTGTTCGGTGGTCATATATGCTATAATCGCAAAATAAATATCTATATAAATCGTATATGAAATTCTGTAAAAATGATATATTTGGATTGTGGGTGGTTAATGAACCATCCATTCTACAGTTGAAGTGCTGGAACAGCTGGATTCGATTGGGATATAATTTAACATTATTTGTTGATGACCCAAAACATATCCCTTCATCAATCGCCAGTAAAATAAAAATCGTTTCAATACACGCCGTATTACCTTCATTTACCTTTAAAGGAGATAATCTATTACAACAAACAGATCTATGGCGTTTTATGTATTTAGAAAAATACGGTGGAACTTGGCTCGATAGCGACCTTTATTTATGTAAAAGAATACCCCACGCTGATATCATAATTAGTAGTGAGCATACTCTACAGGCTGGAGGTAGAAAAAGTAAAAGTCATAAGAGAGCCAATATAGGTTTATTAAGATTCCCACCTAATCATCGCTTTATAAAAGCAGTTGTAGCTAAATTAACACCAAAAACAAAAGAAGATGAAAATACAAATAGCCACGACACAAGTAAAATGATGAAATTCATCAAATTATTAAATACAAAAAAATGGCTTCATATGAAAGAGTATGTAGCCGAACCAGAAGCGTATTGTCCAGTACCTTATTCATTTGCCAAAGAACTCTACACACACGATAAAGATCTACCGATAAAGACTAAATATGGACTTGAATTAAACTACATGAATGAAGAAACAATTGGATTACATCTTTGGGCTAATATCTGTCGTAATAAAAAGATAGACCTTGATAAAATACATCCTAATAGTTTGTTTAGTTTTGCTACGACTAATGCTACGCTTAATCACTTAGTAATAGTGTAGCGGTGACTGTTCCAGAACCTTGATATTTCAATCTAAATCTATTAGTGCATGTGTTTTCGAATGTATGAAAGAAATCGCCATTAGCATCTGGATAAATACCGAATCCAGTGGAATAATATGTAAGTCCATCAGCAGTAACTTGGGGAGTTATTTCAGCAGTAAAATTAGTGTGATTTCCAAAAATAGTTAATTGTGTTTTTTTACTTGTAAAAATTGTTGTTGATACATCACCAATTACTACGGCTGTCCCATTATCTAAATTACCTTGAGAACCAGTATGTGAATTATCAATATCTACAGTCTCTACTTGACCATCGGCATTAACCGCCATTGGTGTCCATACACCGCCATTTGAGCCATAAATACCGACTTGCTGTGCCGATACTAATGTAGCATCCGCTCCGCTAGTAATATCGGTGTTAGTAGTAGCTACGGCGGATTGATCTGATGCGATGACTACTGGTAAAGAAGAAGCCATAACTGTTTCACCGAGATCAATAGTAGAGCCATTAACTTCTTTAAGATTCTGATCTAATGTTGATGCTGTTGAAATTGGAATAGTGACCGAAGGGTCTATAGAAGAGATTTCTATTTCTTGTTGAAGCGATGAATTGACTTTGAAAGAATTAGAAGAGATACGAGACATTATATATCTACAAGTAAGATTATTTTTTGTTTTTTTTTTGTAGAGGATTTATAATGAAGATATATATCGCTATACCAGCTTATGGATCACAAGTCTATGCCGAGTTTGTTTCAAGTTTATTAAAATTAACTAATCTATTTAATAAAAATAAAATCGAGTATAGTGTGGAATTTATGGGATCTGAAAGTCTTATTAGTAGGGCTAGAAATAATTTTGTAGCAAGATTTTATGCTGAATCCAATTATACTCATTTGTTATTCTTGGATGCTGATCTAATATTTAATCCAGATTGTGTTTTAAAAATGATATCAGAAAATAAAGAATTGATTGGATCACCCTATCCAAAAAAGAAATATAACTGGTCGAAGATTGTTTCATTAGTTAAAGACGATGAAGATATGGAATTAAGTAGAGGCTTGATGACAGATATAAATTATAATTTTAGTAAGGGAGAAGTAAATGTTAAATCTACATGTCTTGAAACAAAAGATATACCTACTGGATTTATGCTAATTCGTAGAAGTGTAATTAGTTCTTTAATGATGAATTATCCAGAGCGTAAATACAAAAACAATATAGCTGGATTTGATAAGGCTATGGATAATTATTTTTATGATATATTTGGTACTGGTGTTGTAAATGGAACTTATTTAAGTGAAGATTATTATTTTTGTCATCTCTGTAGAGAGATCGGTATAAAACCATATTTAGAAACTGGCTTTACTTTTGGTCATGTAGGTAAAGAAGTCTTCTTTGGTAATTTAGCCCAACAATTAATGCATTATGAAGGAGATACAATGAATATGGATTATAAATTATCTGTGTCTAAATAAATGGCTAATGAAAGATACAAACCAAGATGTAATAAAAATCAGAGTGCTATAACAAAATCAATATTTAGTGGCAAAGCCATTAAACTACCAAAAGAAAAAAAGGAGTTAAATAAAGATAAGTTTAGATTGGATTTAAAAAACAAAATTATGGAGTTGTCGAAGTAGAAGGCGAGATAGGGTCTAGATCCAATTCTGGATCTTCATCTGGGGCAGAAGCCTTTTGAAAAGCATTAAAATGCTGTCCGATAACGGTTTCAATCCATTCATAATCCGTTTTTTTTTCATTTTGTATAGCTTTCATTCTTTCTTTATGACAACCTTCTTCATATTTTACTTTGGATCTAAATTTTGAATTTAAATTTTTTAATTTAGTTTTTAATACTTGTATTTTAGAATTATACTCTATTTCTTCTAGTTCTTTTTGCTCCATAGATTCTTCCTTAAAAGTTTCAAATGCTTCTATTTCATCTTTAATTCTAGTTTCAAATTGTAAAACTAAATGTTCTTTTTTTTTATTTAATCCATCGATAATTCTTTTTTTTTCATTCATATCCATATTATTCTAACTTACTCAATATATCTTTAAGTATGGAGTACTTATTACAATCACGGAGCTGGTCTCTTATTTGGCTCTTCATTTTCTTTAATAGAGTTCGCTCACAAGTTTTTTTATGTCTTGTTAGAGCTACTTTTGGAAGCATGGTTTTAGATGTATGATAAAATACTTTACCACAAGTATCACATTTAGCGGTAGCTGATGATAAATATTTAGTTGTTATGATTTCTCTTTTGTAGCCTAAGCATATTCTTTCGTGTTCTACAACTTCAGATATAGTTCCTTCAAAATGACAATAATTAGAATCACTATTTATATTACCACAACAACAACTACCAGTTTTATTTTCATCATTCATATTTTTAATATGTCTAATTTCGTCATCTGTCTTATCATTTTTTTCTTTGGCTATCGTGGATAAATAAGTAATTGACTCTAGATGGATTTCTTTTTCTGTTTCGTAGTCGCCACAATATCTACAATGTCCCATTAATAAATATACAATATAAATAAACTTTAAGTGAATATACAATTATACAAAAAAAGTTGTATATCTGTATATTGAAACTATTTAACTTTTTCATAGACTTTTTAATTTTTTTTTTTTTTTTTTTTAATGGATCACTTTTATATGCGTAGGTATTTTTATACAATTATACAACTTTTCTTGTATATCTGTATATTTATAAATATATAGTATCTATAGTATTAATACTAATTACTTCTTACTTAATAGATCTAATCCAGTTAATCTACTTGACCATATAACATTACCGTGGGAGTCTCGATCACTACACTTTTCACATACAAGATCACCAAACTCAATCTTAACAATTTTACATAGAAGACACAACATTTTATTATTACTATATAATTCTACTGACTCTGATTAATCAATTTTATTTATACATATAAATATTTATAGAATTTATATCTATATATATATAAATGGATTACTTTAGAACTAAGAGTGTGATTGAACTGTCTAAGCTACATGATATGGCTTTTGCTTCTACAAGTAAAGCGACTAAGACTACATTTTTACAGTCAATGAAACGGATTGAAAAGATCTATGATAGACCTTTGAATGTGATTAAACTTTCTTTTATAGACAATACCGATGAGTTTTTAGAGAAGTTAGAAGAGAGCAAGTATTCTAAGAATACACAATTAACTACATTAACAAATATATTGAAACTATTAAAAATTATAGATGCTCCTTTAATTACCTATAATAAATGGCTTACAATTTTAAAAGATAAAACTGAAGAAAGATCCAAGAATGATAAAGTAGTTTTAAAGAAAAAATTAAAAGTAATAATGGATTGGTTGGATATTAAATCAATGGTTTATAAAGAAGCAAGTAAGTACATAGATAGTGAATCTATGGATATGGAAGAGTATCGAGACTTTATGATTCTAGCATTATTTACAATTCAAATACCAGCCAGAGTATCTAATTATGTAGGTATGAGAGTTGTAGATTCAGATGAATATATAACTGATAATAACAACTTTTTAGTGGTTAATGAAGAAGACTATAAATTCATATTTAATAAATATAGAACAAGCCATATACTTGGACAAAAAATATTATTTATTACTGAAAATACATTACAATATATAATCGATAAATGGTTAGTAAAATACAATAAAGATAGTAATAACTTTTTAATTATTAGTGATAAAAACAAAAGATCTATGAATGGGAAACAAATTGAACAATCAGTAGAAAATGCTTCTACGGCTATATTTGGTAGTCCTTTGACTGTTGATAATCTACGAGCAAGTTATATGAAAAGAATAGCAGACTTAGATCCAGATTTTCAAGATAAGTTAGATATAGCTCAAATACTTGGTTATTCTTCTTCTGATGTTATTAATAATCATAAAACTGATGAATGATTTTTTTTTTGGAATGATAATTGGCTTTTTGTTTGGCTAGTATTTTCTCTCTATTCGCCATATAGTAGGCTCTCTTTTGACTTTTTTGTCGAATGTATTTTTTTTTTCGTTGTTGTCTATAGTATTCTTCATCGTGATATGGACAAAGCATATTAGTTACATCCCAGCCATCTTCTTTTTTTTTATCAATCCAGTAGCCTTCTCTAATATGAAAATCTTTACTACTTAAATGTTCTAAACCTTCTTCTAAAATTATTAATTCTGGATCTAAATCACAATTTAACACATTAAAAGAAGCACAAAATAAAGAAGATTTGTCTTCCATGTACATTCTATGGTGATATCTATGTTGAGCCTTTCTAGCAGATGCGTAGTTTCTTGTAGAACCTATATAAGATAACTCACTATTATTCGATTTCAATGCGTAAATACAATTTTTAGACATTCTATATCTATATACATAGAAAATAAATTTGGTAAAAATATATAAAATAAAAAAACCATATCGAAGATAGTCCTAAAAATCGATACTCGCACCCATTTCTGTAGATTTAAGGATTCTAGTGTGGATTGCGAATACATGGAATAACTTAGCAGTCACATCAGCACCATTAGCCGAGTTGTTGATGCGTAGCTGTGGGGCTGAATTTACTAAGTCGAATGACTGACCTTTAGGTGAGAGCGATACTGGGTAGAAAAAGGGAAGTTCAATATCGACATCTTGAGATTTTCTCACTAATGGATCATCGGATAAAGCCTTAACATTTACTAAATGTCTAAGAGCCATGACAACTTGATTAAAGTAAATAGCATTATCATTTTTATTATTAGTAGCACCATTAGTTTCTACTGAAAGATTTGGTATAAGAGTATTCTGGATTTGCCACTGATAAGTAGTGTTATTGGTATTACCTCCAGCTGGTAAAAGACTATCTGGGCGACAATACACATATGAATTGGCTATATCTAATGCTTCTAAATCGTCTTGCTGTACTGGAACAGCCAAAAGACTCATAACTTTTGTCAATGCTTCTGGTATATCCACTACAGCATTCTTTAACTGAGCCGATGTGGATTGTTTGTAGAGCTGGACTGAAGCAAAAGAAATACCTCTAGCCATCTGTGAGCGAATCATTCTCATTGTGGGCTGGTCTGGAATAGTTAATAAAAGTTTTAATTCGCATTTATCAATTACATAACTACGATTGATTGGCGACATTCTAACATTAATAGCACCATCACCAACAGTGAAGGGTGCGTCTGTAGTAATTGCGATTTGGTCTGATCCAGCTCCAGTATCTTGGACGATTGCTGTAATAACTCTTGTATCAGTTCCATCAGTAATACTCTGTCCCACTCTAAAAGCACATTTATCTAAAGTCCATAAATCATTATCTACCGATAAATCAGTTTCACATTCAGTAGTAGCAAAAGTAATAATTGCTCCAGCCTTAACGACAGCATGATTTTCTAATGGACTTTTAGCATATTCTTCTTGGACTAACGATCCATTAATAGTTACTTGTCTGTAAAATTTACTACTCATAACTTGTAAAGCCACATTGTTCTTTTCTAAAAAGAACTGAAAGTGTAGTGGAACATCAAGATTCGGCACTACATGGTGCTGACCAGCGAAGGCAGAGCATAATCCAGATTCAATTGGAATACAAAATGATGCCGAAGATGCTTCATTACCGCCAGTAATAGCATCACCCACTACTGCTCCATTTGGTAAAAAGTAATTGATTGCTAAATTATCTACAGTCTGATTTGCTGGATTACAAGTTCTTCCAGCCACACCAGTAATTCTTCCAAGAGTCTTAAATACATCACTATCATTAGTGTAAGCGTTCTTAATACCATTAATCATATTATAGGCTTCAATATCTTCTATCACTTGTCCATTTTCTTTGGCTCTTAAAAGCATTCTATTAATCACGGCATTTGCTCCCATATGTGCTGGAAAACAAAGTGGTGGCGACGCAGTAGGGGGATTACCATTACCAGCAGAAAAAGTAGAAGTATTACGAATTTCTAAATTAAGATATGACTGAGCACCATCGAAGTAGGGTGTAGTTACTGGATCTGGCATAAAATCAATACGATTCTGCTGAGTGTAATCACCTTGCTTACCTTCTGGAAGCAAATTAACATATTTAACTTGCTGTAATTTTGGATTTGATCCATCTAACATCGCATTTCTTGACATAGCCGACATATTTTTATGAAATATAAATACATTTTAATTTTGAAGTTTTTTGTCTAAACTTTTTTCTAAAAAGTTTTCACTATATTTATTTGCTAGAATTGACCATGTTTTAGCAATTTCAGTATTCTCTGGCGGAACATATCTATTTTTATCATTATTACCACCAACTCTATTCATATTTTTATATTTGATATTGGGACAAACAAGACATTTATCTACATTCCTATAAATCTTCGTAAGTATATCATCGCTATACCATGTCTTGACTTCGGAAGGGAAAATCCAGCCAAATCTCTGTATATGGGTACGGCTAAAGAATACATTCTCCAATATAGCAGGTAGATCTCGGATAACCCTCTCCATCCAAAACGGTTGATCGACGCCACCGATAATCGCATCATTATTATACTTTCTTAGAACATTTATAAAATAATCATCCCAGTTTCTAGCAAGATGAACTATATCACTTCCACATTGATAGAAGTATTTGTAGTCTAGATCATACGCCTTTCTTGCTAATATATTCCATGCTTCACAAGGATTTCCATTACATTCTTTTGGAAATACTGATATATCACAGAAACCAAATCTTTTATTTATTTCTTCTTTTCTTGAAGCAAAAAAGTCATCATTTTCATCGTAGCCTATAAAAAATTTATATTTATGTTTATGGCTTAAAGTCTGAATAAAACTATCAAGACACATAGTTAAAAAATCACAATCACAAAGATTTTCCCAATCTTGGTTTTTAGAACAAAGAGTAATAAGAATAGCAATAGACATTATATAAATTGTAGAAAATTATTATTAAAAAGCACCGACACTACCGCCAGAATCTTGTTTTAAACTAGCACCTATAGATAGTGTGGCTGGTGCTGGTGCTGGTGCTTGGTCTTCTTCTTTATCTTTTGAAACAAAAATAGAAGCTATACTTGTGCCGAGAGTTGCTAGAAGAGATCCAGCTTCTAACATGGGGGCTAATGCTCCAGTATCTGGTGCGAGTTCATCAAGAGTTTCTTCAACCTTTGTAGCATTCTTTAAATTTGAAGCTACATCATCAGCGGTATTCGCTGCATTACTAGCCCCATTAGTCACTGTTCTAGTGACATCTTGAGAAGCAGTATCGGCTACATTAGCAGATCTATTTGCTTGTGCTTGGGCTTGATCAGTTAGGTTAGAAGTGGCTTCATTACCAGCAGAAGTAGCGTTCTGATGTGCCGTAGCAGAAGCATTCTGTAGTTGTGATGTAATATGTGCTTGTCCAGATGCCGACCCAGCAGTAGAAGCAGAACCTAAAGCATTATTAACTGGTACGCCAGATGCTTGTAAAAAAGGTGTAGGTACGCCACCTGTAGGTATAGCGACAGAATTGGCTACAGCATTAGCCCCAGCTCTTGCTCCATTAGATGCTTGGTCTAAAGTGGCTGTTACTCCAGATGTGGCTTTTTGTGCTGCAGATTGAACTTGTGTATCGAAAACTGGTAATTCTGATGTAATATCACGACCAGCAAATGTTTGGGCTGGTGTTGGTGCTGGGGCTGTCGGTGCTGAAGGCACAGATGGTAAGGTTGGATTTGGATTGGCTATAGGGGATGCTTTTAATTGTGAAACTGCTTGTGATAGTTTAGAATTACCATCTGCGATAGAACTACTAATACTATTTCGTAAGTCAGTAATATTATCTTTTAAGCCAGAATTTATAGAATCGGCGATACCTTCTGTTCCTCCACCTAATTTATTATAAAACGCTTTTTGAACATTACGCATAACATCGCTGTCAGCCATTCTTGCTTTTACACCAACTACCCCAGCAAGAGAACCGAGTGTTGAGCCAGTAGCTTCCAACCCTAATGCTACAGGGTTTTCTCTAAGTTTTGGATCATTTAAATGGTCTTTTATAGACTGGACATGATCTAAAGTCTGGGCGGTCGCTGTATTAAAATCATTAAGTCTTTCTGAATAACTCATCTTTTATAAACTATATATTTATTATTTTTTTTGACTTTTGCTACGAGTCACTATTTCAGCCACTTCTGTGGCTACTGCTTTTCTCATTTTTTCAACTGTAGATCGCTTATCTCGCTTATCATCTTCATCTCTTAAATACACAAATCTAAGAGTCTCTAATACTTTATCAGTAGAGTACAAAGAAATTATTCTACGAATCTCACAGCATTTTGAACAGTGAGATGAAACTAGTAGCCATTCTTCACACGCTTCACGACATAATCCACAAGAGAATACCATTTATACATAGTTAAAATATTTTAAATCATATATTTATAATGGGTGAATACAAATTAGTATCTATTAAATCTTCTACTAAAAGTGGTAAAAAATTGATGGCGACATTTAAGAACAAGAAGACTGGTCGTGAGAGCGTGACGCATTTTGGAGCAAGTGGTATGGATGATTACACAATAAAAAAAGATAAAGAACAACGAGCCAGATATAGAGCCAGACATAAAGGCGATAATTTAAGTAATCCTAGATCAGCTGGGGCTTTAAGTTGGAATATACTTTGGGGTAATTCTACCAGTAGAACAGCAAATAAAGCCTCATATAAAAGTAAATTCGGACTTTAATTTTAAAAATTGATTTAAATGGAATCATGTAGTAATAATAAAAATGAACCTACCTTTTGAACTTCAGAAATATCATAAATCACATACTAGATG
>Ga0181400_1001027_pt1 | contig 11855 bp, 12 predicted proteins | sample 23SPOviralmetaG_FD_130129 | JGI IMG/M metagenome (GOLD analysis project Ga0181400, IMG submission 130129) | Marine viral communities from the oligotrophic San Pedro Time Series (SPOT) site, San Pedro Channel, CA, USA - 23 SPOT_SRF_2011-06-22 | ecosystem: Environmental > Aquatic > Marine > Strait...
GAAATTATAGGTCTTGATTTTGAAGTATTTTCTCAATTAACTTATCAGTCATCTACAGATTTGCTTGAGTTCTTAAAGGCAACGGATGCTAATCGTAAAAAGTTCTTAATCAATTTATTCAATCTTGAAAAGTATATTGAGATTGGCGATAAGATCAAAGCAAAGGCAACGTCAGTAGACAGAGATAATGTTAAACTAGAAGGCGAGTTAAAGTCAGTAGAAGACTTTCTGAGGATTGTTGATATCCCAGAGTACATGGAAGTTAAACCTTTACCTGTAGTAGATGAATCACTTCAACAACAAATAGGTGTATTACAACAAGAGATTAATAATTATAATATCACCTGTAAGAAGATAGATAACAATAATCTGTATATAGAAGAAATAGAAGAGTTGCAGTTTGAATCTGGTTTAAGATTGCCTATAGCTCCAGAATTTGTTGATCAATATCAGACTCTTAAGCATGACCTAGTAATATTAGGTAGAGAAATTTCTACTCTTGAAAACGATTTATCAAATATAACTATTCTTGATAAGTGTCCTTCTTGTGGACAAGACATTGATACAACACATCTAGAGTCTATGCAAGATGACATTCAACAAAGTATTAATGTAAAGACCAAGACAAAAGAAGAAGGATTGCTTCAGGCACGAGAATGGAGTGATATTATTAAACAGTATCACGAAGATGTGAAAACTTATGAAACTAACAAAAGAAGTATAGAGCGATTTGAACAACTTACGCAAATAATTGATAAAGAGCTAGCAACTGAGTATCCTGATGTTACAGATATTAAACAGCAAATTAGAGAACTTACTGCTGAATATACTTCTCAGACTAAAGAGTATGATGAAGGAAATGATCATAATCGTAGCGTTGCAGCACATAATGCTAAAGTTGACACACTTATTAATCAAAAAGAAGAATTTACTATTAGACAATCATCTATAAAGGGTGATACAATCTCTAAACATGATCAGTTAAATTCTTTAAATATTCTTAAAAAAGCATTTTCTACTTCAGGCATAGTCGCGTTTAAGTTAGAGAACTTAACTAAAGAATTAGAAGTTTCAATAAACCATTACTTATCTCTTTTAAGTGATGGGCAGTTTCAGATTGAGTTCAAGCTAGATAAAGAGAAACTGAATATCTCAGTTGTAAACAACGGTATAAGAACCCCTATCGAGACTGTATCTGGAGGAGAATTTTCTCGTATCCAGACTTCCATACTCTTAGCAATTCGTAGTCTGCTTTCTAAATTAGGAGGAAGCAGTGTAAATCTCTTATTCCTTGATGAGATAACAGGGGTACTAGATGATGAAGGCAAAGAAAAATTAATTGAAGTTTTGCAAAATGAGAGCAATTTAAATGTGTTCTTAATTTCTCATGACTTTACCCACCCTCTGATAGATAAAATTTCTATCGTTAAAGAAAATAATATATCTGTTATACAGTAAGGAATTAAAATGATTGAAGTAATTAAACGTGATGGAAGTCGCGAAGCATTAGATATTGAAAAATTACATAAAGTAGTTACCTTTGCTTGTAATGATATTAATGGTGTGAGTGCTAGTGAAGTTGAGATCAATTCTCAAATTCAATTCTTTGATGGTATAAAATCCTCTGATGTACAAGAGACATTAATTAAATCAGCGGCAGATTTAATTAACGAAGAAACTCCAAATTATCAATGGGTTGCAGGTAGGTTAATTAACTATCATTTACGTAAAATGGTATATGGTCAGTATGATCCGTGGGATTTAAGAACACTAGTTGTAAAAAATATAGAAGCAGGCTTTTATGATCCAGCTATTTTAGAATCTTATTCTAAAAAAGATTTTAATGATCTAAATAAGTACATTAAACATAAACGAGATGATACTCTTACTTATGCTGCTATGGAACAGTTCCGTGGAAAGTACTTAGTACAGAACCGTGTAACTGGTGAAATTTTTGAAACCCCACAAATGGCTTATATGTTAATTGCCATGACACTATTTAGTGGTTACGACACCGACAGAATTATGTGGGTAAAGGACTACTATGATGCAATTAGCACATTTGATCTATCTCTGCCTACCCCTGTTATGGCTGGTGTACGTACTCCACAAAGGCAATTTTCTTCCTGCGTACTCATTGAAACTGGTGACAGTCTCGATTCTATTAACGCTACTACTAGCAGTATCGTTAAATATGTTAGCCAAAAAGCAGGTATTGGCATCGGAGCAGGAAGTATCCGCGCCCTTGGAAGTCCCATTAGAAGCGGAGACGCTTACCATACAGGAGTTATACCTTTTTACAAAATGTTTCAAAGTGCGACTAGATCCTGTAGCCAAGGTGGTGTGCGAAACGGAGCCGCTACACTGTATTATCCAATCTGGCATTATGAAGTTGAAGATCTCTTGGTGCTAAAGAATAATAAAGGCACAGAAGACAATCGTGTGCGTCACATGGACTATGGTGTACAGTTTAACAAACTGATGTATGAGCGATTACTAACAGGTGGTAATATTACTCTATTCTCGCCTAGTGATGTACCAGGATTATATGATGCTTTCTTTACAGATCAGGATAACTTTAAGTATTTATATGAAAAAGCTGAAGTACATCCTAATATTCGTAAAAAGTCAATTCCAGCTATTGAGCTATTTAGTATGTTTATGGAAGAACGTAAAAATACAGGACGTATTTACTTAATGAATGTTGACCATGCTAATACTCATTCTTCTTTTGTAGAGTCTCAAGCACCTATTAAACAGAGTAACTTATGTTGCGAAATTAATCTTCCAACTAAACCATTAAATGATTTTAATGATGAAGAGGGTGAAATTGCATTGTGTACTTTAAGTGCTATCAATTGGGGTAAAATTAATAGCCCTGACGATTTTCAAAAGCCCTGTGAGCTTGCTGTTAGAGGATTAGATGCTTTACTAGATTATCAAAACTACCCAGTTAAGGCAGCAGAAAAAGCTACTAATAACCGAAGACCTTTAGGTGTAGGTATTATTAATCTTGCGTATTTTCTAGCCAAAAACAATAATACTTACCAAGAACCTGATTTAGATCTTATTGATAAGTACGCAGAAGCATGGAGTTACTATTTAATTAAAGCATCTTCTGATCTAGCTATTGAGCAAGGAGCTTGTCCCTTAAACCTTGAGACTAAGTATGGAACAGGTATTACACCTAATCAGACTTATAAAAAAGACTTAGACGAGCTTATTCCTCATGTAGAACGTATGGATTGGAAAGCACTACGGGAACAACTAGCAACAACTGGTATTCGTAATAGTACTTTAATGGCCTTAATGCCTTCAGAAACGTCTGCTCAAATATCTAACGCTACTAACGGAGTAGAGCCTCCTAGATCTTTTGTATCTGTTAAGCAATCAAAAGATGGTGTTTTAAAGCAGGTAGTCCCTGGAATCCATAAATTACGTAATAAATATGATTTACTATGGGATCAGAAGTCACCACAAGGTTATCTCAAGATTATGGCAGTACTACAAAAATATATCGATCAGGGTATTAGTGTAAATACTAGCTACAATCCTACCTTTTTTGATGATGAAAAAATTCCAATGAGTACTATGATTCAAGATTTACTTATGTTTTATAAGTATGGAGGCAAGCAATTATACTACTTTAATACATTTGATGGACAAGGCGAGATAGACATCTCAAAGTTAGATGAGTTACCTCAAGAAGAAATAGACGACGCAGACTGTGACAGTTGCGTATTATAGGAAAAACAATGACAGTACTTAACACAAAACAAAATGACCATACAACCGCTAAAATGTTTCTTGATGAAGAAGCATTAGGTATGCAAAGATTTGATACTCTCAAGTATCGTGCATTTGATAAACTAACAGATAAGCAGTTAGGATTCTTCTGGAGACCTGAAGAAGTAGATGTATTACGTGATGCTGCTGATTTCAAGAACTTATCAGAGCATGAACAGCATATTTTTACTGCTAATCTAAAAAGACAAATTGTGCTCGACTCTGTACAAGGTAGATCACCTAATCTTGCGTTCTTACCTTTAGTAACAATTCCCGAACTTGAGACATGGATTGAAACTTGGGCTTTTTCAGAGACTATTCATAGTCGTAGTTACACACATATCATTCGTAATATCTATCCTAACCCTTCAAAAATATTTGATGAAATGATGGATATACAAGAAATTGTAGATTGTGCTGATAGTATTTCAAAGCACTACGATGAATTAATTGAAACTACTAAATGGTATGAATTATTTGGAGAAGGTACTCATAAAGTAACTTCTAAGGGTAGAGAAGAGTGGACCGAAGGAACACTAGATACAGTTAACTTACAACATCATAATAAAGAAATATCTCTTTATGAATTAAAGAAACAGTTATATAAGTGTATAGCTAGTGTTAATATTCTCGAAGGTGTAAGGTTCTATGTATCGTTTGCATGTAGCTGGGCGTTTGCTGAACTTAAAAAGATGGAAGGCAATGCTAAAATTATCAAATTTATTGCCCGTGATGAAAATGTACATCTAGGCTCAACACAACAAATTCTTAAACTACTACCAAACGACGATCCTGACTTCGCAAAGATTGCTAAAGAGTGCGAACAAGATGTGATTGATATGTTTGTTGAGGCAGTAGATCAGGAAAAGCAATGGGCAAGCTACTTATTCAAAGATGGCTCAATGATTGGTCTAAATGCACAACTGTTATCTGACTACATAGAATGGATTGCCAACAAGCGTATAGTAGCAGTAGGTATGAAATCACCGTATAAAGTGCCAAGAGCTAATCCTCTTCCTTGGACCCAGAAATGGATATCAGGTGCAGAAGTTCAAGTTGCACCACAAGAAACAGAAATCTCCAGTTATGTAATTGGAGGTACAAAACAAGACGTATCTAAAGATACATTTAAAGGTTTCTCTCTATGATTGATTTAAATAAATATAAAGAATTTGTACAGGAAGTTACTTCTAACGAGTCTAATAGTACTACACACCTAGTTAGAAAGTTAGAAGAACTCGATAACTCAACAGATGTTAACCTAGCTTTGTTATTGACAGGATCAATAGGAATAGCCTCAGAAGGAGGAGAATTTGCAGAAATTGTTAAAAAATGTGTTTTCCAAGGTAAACCATTGGATGAAGATACTATTTTCCACGCTAAAAGAGAGCTTGGTGATATTATGTGGTATTGGATCAATTCTTGCCGTGCTCTGGGCTTGGACCCTGATTCAGTAGTAGAAGAGAATGTACGTAAATTAGAATCACGCTACCCAGGCGGCTCGTTTGATGTTCATTACTCAGAGAATCGTCAAGAAGGTGATTTGTAATGAGAGCTACTATATGGAGTAGAACTAGCTGTCCTTATTGTATAAGAGCTATAGATGATTTAGCTAGAAGAGGTTTTAATATAGATATAAAGTATATAGGACAGAACGGTATTACTAAACAAGATTTATTAAGTATATTACCCAATGCTAAAACAGTTCCACAAATTTTTATTGAGGATGTTCATATTGGCGGGTATAATGATTTAGTGAAGTATTTTACTTCAGATAAGAAATAATCAAAGGAGATTTACTTGCCGAACGGTAACGGTAATGGTAAAAACCATTTAAAACGAGTCAGAATTGACGATTTATTAACTTTCCCACCTATTACAAATAATCAAGAAAAAACTTTTAAGTCATATAAAAACGGAAATCATCTACTTCTTCATGGGATAGCTGGTACGGGTAAAACATTTATGAGCCTATATCTAGCTCTGGAAGAAGTCCTTGACCCTTCTACTGTTTACGATGATGTATTTATAGTAAGATCTGCTGTAACTACTAGAGATATCGGATTCTTGCCTGGTGATGAGCAAGAAAAAGTATCAACTTATGAAGCTCCGTACAGGTCGATCTGTGGGGAGCTTTTTGGTAGAAAAGATGCCTACGATTCTTTAAAAGAACAAGGCAATGTTAAGTTTATGAGTACCTCATTTATTAGGGGCATAACAATAAATAACGCTGTACTAATTGTGGATGAATGTCAGAACTTGAACTTTCATGAACTAGATAGTATAATCACTAGAGTTGGAAAAAATAGTAAAGTTATATTTTCTGGTGACTACACACAGACTGATTTAACTAAAGAAAATGACAAGAATGGTATTCAAAAGTTTATGAGAATATTAAATGAAATAGAAAGTTTTACTACTGTTGAATTTGATATTGAAGATATTGTTAGAAGTGATTTTCTAAAAGACTACATAATCAAGAAATATAAGCTTGGATTCTAAGGTACGACTAATGGATGTCAAAGAAGTAAAGATAGATTTTGAATTTGACTTTAAAAACGGAGTTATGTGGGAAGAGTATGCCCATAGTCATATGAATCATAGAAAAGCAGAGATTGAGGATGTATATGAGAATGTTGGAGGTTTCCCCTCTAGCTTAACATCAGAGAATACTTTGTATTATCAGAAATTTTTTACTAAAGAAGAAATTGATTACAAAGATTTAGGTAATCAGTTAGGGATAGAGGTAATCACAGTCTCTATGATTAAACAACCTCCAGGCATGACTAACCCTATGCATAGAGATACTTTTTATCAAATCAGAAAACTTTACCCTGACGATAAAAGAATAAAAGTAAGGGCTAATATACAATTGTTAGATTGGAAAGATGGTCATTTTATTCAATTCAATAAAAAAGTAATCAGTCATTGGAAAAAGAATACTGGTCATATGTGGGATTCAGAGGTTCCACACTTAGCGGTAAATGCCGGATTAGAAGATAAATACTCTTTACAAGCGTCAGGATTTTTACTATGACTACTAATATTACAGGAATTCCTAATCTCAAGGTTAAACCGTATGGTGGATCATTTGCTACTAAAGACGCTATTCTTTGTGAATACAAAAAAGAATTAATAGTAAAATATGCACATGAAACTATTAACCCAGACGATCTTAAAAATGAGTTTTGTAACTATTTTCGTGACTGGATGAGTTCTACGCATAAATTTAAAGGTATAGAAGATTACAATATAGCTTGTTTTTCTCAAGGTACAACTGAATCTTTTAACCATTTCTACTTACGATTTTTAAATAAAAAGAGAATTAGAATTGCAAAAGGTGAATACTTTTTTCACTCTATGCTAACTACCTTATACGGTGAAGATGGAAAATTTGCTTGGTTACATGAGGATGATCTTAAGCAAGGAGATGCTCTATTAGTGTCTTGCCCTTTTGGGGATACTGGTAATATCTTTCCTAATCTAGAAAATATCTTATGTACATGTGATGACTTAGATATACCAGTCTTTTTAGATTTTGCTTACGTTAATCTAGCTATAGATTTTGAAATTGACTTAACCCATAAATGTATCTATTACATATCATCTTCTCTATCTAAAGTATTTCCTGTATATGAACATAGAATAGGTGTTAGATTTCAAAAAGTATTTAGAGAAGATTACCTATCAGTCATAAATGAGCCAGATTATCACTACACGAATTTGATGTCTATGTACCTAGGATTAAATATGATGAAAAAATTTCCTGCAGATTGGTTATATGAGAACTACAAAGAAAAACAACTAGAGATGTGTGATCATATGGATCTTGTTCCTTCTTCTTGTGTTACTTTAGGAATTGATTATAAAAATAAATATAAAGAGTATAATAGAGGAAGTATAGATAGTAATCGTCTTTGTTTCTCTCGTATATGGGATGGGACCATGGTAGATGGCGCATAACAAAAGTAAAGCTAAAGGATCTGCATACGAGCAAAAAATTGCTACTCGATTAACATCTGAGTTTGGCAAGGAATTTAGAAGGGTTCCTCTATCCGGAGCAATTGATTACTTAAAAGGAGATATATGGACACCTCACGACACTGCTTGGTGGCCTTACGCTATTGAATGCAAACATTACAAAGATATTCAATGGAATAACTTACTAACCTCAAAAACAACAGATATGCTAGAATTCTGGAGACAAGCTGTAAGAGAAGGAGAGGTTATGAAAAAGAAACCTCTACTCATATTTAGATGGAATAGGTCAAAAGACTTTGTTGCTTTTAATGATGATGTAGATGTACCCTTTTATCTTGAGGTAAACTCCTTTGGTTGTCATTTTAAAGTAACATTATTAGACGACTGGTTAGAAGCAGTAAAGCCTAAATTTAAATAATGTACATATACGGATATGCTCAAGACATAAACTTTAACAAGTCGAGATATAAAAGCGGCGATATATTATATTTTAGACCAGATGACCCTTTAATTAGTACTAACTTTATAAAATTTTTAAAAACTTACAATTTTGAAAAGGGAGTTACTGTAGTAATAGTAATACATAATCCCGATATGGAGAACACCTACAAAGAATTATTTAATTATAATTTTAAATTGATTTGTAGAAGTTGGGATACTTGGTTCGTATATGAATCTCTTAACTCACTTATTAACATTAAAGAACCCTACGTCCCAACAAAATTAGAAAAATGCTTTACTTCTCTTAATCATAGGCCAAGACCTCAAAGATGTAAATTTATTGACGAAATGGCTAAACACGGTTTAATAGAGGATAATTTTGTGACTTGGCACAGTGAGGAATTAAAAGGGTATACTTTTAAATATTTTGACGGTAAACAAAGAGTGCTAGATAAGGTTGAAACAAATGTACGTAATGAACCCTTACCTTTTGAAACTTTTCTTCCCCCGAAAACAGCTTTCTCTAATAGTCTTTGGAGCATAGTTTGTGAAATGATGTATAATGACGATGATAATTATGTACGTGCAATAACAGAAAAAACATATCTCCCAATGGCGCATAAAAGACCTTTTATATCTTTAGGGTGTAAAGGTATCAACAAAGATCTAAAAAAATTAGGATTTGTTCTATACGATGAAATTATAGATTACTCTTTTGATGATATAGAAAACTTTGATGAAAGACTTGAACAGTTTATGCTACAAGTAAAAAATATAAATGAACTAAATCACAAAGAAACTTACGAATTACTATTACCTAAAATTAATGAAAACTACAAAAATATGCTTAAACTAACACGGGACCGAATTATGAGTGTTAACGGCACTAAGATTTCTGATACAGATTTAGCTTCTATGAAAAGACTTCTTGATAATAAAAAGGTAAAAGCTCCATTATTTATTGCCCTAAAACATAATAAAAACAAGTAGTTGAAGTAAACTTTAATTTGCTTACACCTTTAAAAATTGATATAGTTATATATAAATAACAGGAGATATCAATGACTAAATCATGGAATGACCTTGCAGACCTGCAAGAGCCAGACTACTCTGCGTTTAACAATCTATTAATTATTGACGCTAACAACCTATCTTACAGATGGTTACAAAGACCTAACTATGGAAGCTTCGGATCTGACTTTGTAAGGACTGTTCAATCCCTAGCAAAATCTTATGAAGCAGCTAGAACCATTGTTTGTTTTGACTTTGGTAAGAGTTACTATCGCATGGATATGCACGAAGAATACAAAGGCACTCGTAAAAAACCTCAAGATGAAGATGAGATTAAGAAGTATGAAGATTTCTTTGCTGTATTGAATGATCTTCCTGACCAACTAGACGAAGAAGTACTAAAGTTTAGAGGTGTGGAGGCTGATGATATCCTAGCATGGATTACACAAAATGTATCAGAGCGTTATGATCATACTTGGGTCGTATCATCGGACCGTGATTTATGGCAGCTAGTGGATGATAATGTTTCAATATTTAATATTTTTGGTCGTAAAGAAGTTACAATTAATACGCTAAAAGATGATTTTGAAGTAACTCCTTCTGAGTATATGTTATCCCGTATTATTGAAGGAGATAAATCTGACAACATTATCGGTATAGAAGGTATTGGTCCTAAACGTGCACAAGGGTTAGCTAGAGAATATAAGACACTTGATAGTCTACTAGAAGCTCTTCCTATAAAAGGTAAATCTAAGTACATAACTAATCTTAATGCAGGAGCAGACATGCTTATTAGAAATGAAAAGCTAATTAACTTAAAACAGTATTGTGAAGATGCGATTGTTGCAGGTAAGCAAGGAAACGAACCTCTTGATGTCCTCAACAGTTTGTAATATAAATATAGAAAAAAGCTCTCTAGCGAGGGCAATAGAAAATGACTATGGTATCGAGTGGGGATTCAATCAAGCATCCCCGTTTGATCCTTACTTTTATTTACGGGCATGTATAATTAAACCTGTAACTATCGAGCCTGGAGAGGTAATTCCTATACCAACAGGTATATACCCGCAATTACTTCAACCTAATTTTATTATAGAAGTATGTTCTGATTATGACTTACTATTTGAGTCAGGACTTTCTATCTTAGACTCTCCAATGCTATTCGATTATACGTTTAGAAATGAAATATGGGTTTTAATTAAAAATAATTTTAAAGAAGCACAGATAGTAGCTCCGACTAAAAAACTTGCCACTTTCTCTGTTCGACAACTGCCACAAATGGTAATAAATTACGTTGACGTGATAGAAGAATCTCCTTGGAATTTCAAAACTTCGAAAAAATTTATTCAAGATATTAAGAAAAAAGTTTATCCTGATATCTACAACATTAAAAAAGAACGGCTCTCTGAGTATTATGACAGAGAAGAGATTGCCACATATGTAAGGAAACATTATGGAAGCTAGAATTATAAGTTATTCACAAACACCAGAAGAAATTCAGGTGGGTAATGACATTCAAGAACTAATTGCTTATTGTGCTAGGGTATCAAATCCTGCAAATCAAATGAATCAAGAAAGTTCAGAAAAACTATTAAAGTATCTCGTAAGAGAAAAACACTGGTCACCGTTTGAGATGGTATCTGTATGTATGGAAATAACTACTACACGCGATATCGCAAGACAGATATTAAGACATCGTTCATTTTCTTTTCAAGAGTTTTCACAACGATATGCAAATCCTGTTAGTGACTTAAAATCTATAAGACGAGAAGCTCGACTACAAGATACTAAAAATAGGCAAAATTCTATTGATGTAGACGATACAAAGCTACAAGAGAGTTGGAAAGCACAGCAAGACTTAGTATGGCTCCAATCAATTAAAGCTTACAACTGGGCTATTGAACGAGGTATTGCTAAAGAACAAGCCAGGGCAGTGTTACCAGAAGGTATGACCGAATCTAGACTATATGTAAACGGAACCTTACGTTCTTGGATTCATTATATTGAATTACGAGAAAAAAATGGTACACAAAAAGAACATATTGAAATTGCAAGGGCTTGTGCTGAAGCTTTAATGAAAATATTCCCAATGGGACAAGAGTATCTAGCACCACCGAAAAATGCATGACTATAGCCTTTTTAACTCAGTATTATAGAGGGCTTGGGCATTCTCAAAGAATAAAGTTCATAGCAGAAGAATTAGGTAAGGTTGAAAAAGTGATTATTATGGATCAACTTTTTCAACCTCCTCTTTCTTATACAGTTCCTCATGTCTCTTTTTTAAGGGATTACAAACTAAGTGACGTAAACAATATGTTTCAGTTTGTAATGCAAGAAGATTTAATAAATTTTAGAATACATATGTTTATAAAGACTATAGAAGAGCATAAAGTTAAAACTCTAGTCTGTGAAGGATTTCCCTTTTGTAGGCATCAATTTGCTCATGAATACTTACGTTATTTTGAAGAATGTAAAAAAAGGGGAATAAAAATAATAATATCTATAAGAGATTTTCCTTGGGATGAGCCACACGATAACTCACTACAAGACTGGGTACTGTATACTCAAAATATAGTGTGTAAATATTACGCTGAAAAAATACTTGTTCATGGAGACCCTGAGATACTTCCTTTATA
>Ga0181400_1001028_pt1 | contig 11854 bp, 16 predicted proteins | sample 23SPOviralmetaG_FD_130129 | JGI IMG/M metagenome (GOLD analysis project Ga0181400, IMG submission 130129) | Marine viral communities from the oligotrophic San Pedro Time Series (SPOT) site, San Pedro Channel, CA, USA - 23 SPOT_SRF_2011-06-22 | ecosystem: Environmental > Aquatic > Marine > Strait...
ATAATATTTTTTTTATAACACAAAACTATTTTATATTTTATTATATTTTTTTTTATTATTTTTTTTATATTTTACAATAAATTGAAGTACAAAAATATTTAATAACAATATACAAAATAAAATATGGCGACCACAAATGATATTACCGATGTTGTAAAAGGAATTGTTAAAACTTATATTACACCACCAAGACCTATTTATAGAGTTAATTTTATATACTGTCATATTATTTTTGAGGATGATGAGCAAATTCTCGCTACCGAGCATCATATAAAATTATTAGAAATGCATAAAATGGTTGATATCGGAGGACCACACGCAGATGTTATCCATCATAATCGTCATCTTGATTATTTAGTTAATAATAAATGTGGTAAAATTTTTAAAGTATTTGTAGATTATTGGGAAAAAGAAATTAAATCAAAAAATTTAAAATGTTATCATGGTTCTTGGAGTGGTGAAAAATATATTATTCTTGATGTTGAAAGAGTTGCGTAATTGCGACCCAAATAAATAAATAATAATATTTAATTAATATAAATGGAAAAATTAAAACTTTACCAGGGCATAGCCGTAGATTATAACTTTATTTTTGTTATGTGTCCCAATAATGCATGTAAGCATCACATACATCGCTATCCTTCAGATTTGAATATAAATAACCGTAATGAAATAGTACAAAGTATTTGCAAAGTAGATAATGAAAAAAACGTTTGTGTAAGAATTGACGAAACAACAAGCCGAACAACTTTAACATATTATCCAAATAAATCTATTACTATTTCAAAAAGAAAATTCAATCAACAGAAAAAACAATACGAGCCAGACCAAGTTGAAGAAGGAAATATTAAAGTTAGACATGGAGACTTTATTGTTAAATTTAAATAGAGTTTTTGCATTTTTTACTTCTTTGATGTTGTTTTAAATTTCTTTTAGAACCAAAAAAATTACAAATAGGACAATTAATTTTTCTATTTACAAATTCTTTATTTTTTTCATATCGTCTTTTGTCATATCCTTTAATATATGGTATTTTATTAACAAAAGCCCTATTAGTATTTAATCCATTATTAATACTATCATATTTATCAATATAATATTGTTCTACTAATAATTTAATTTTTTTAGAACAATTATTATTATACTCAAAAACTGGTATTAATTTAATTTTTATATTATTTTTACGAACATATTTATAAAGTTTGCAATTATATGCACTTGAATATTTACAATCTTTATTTGTGTTGTGTTTTTTTTCTCTTTTAATTAAATCTGTTGTAGAACCAATATAGTTACAATTTTGTATTTTGTAAATATAAAACATTTTTATAATAAAATAATAAATTGAATTCTATCTAAATCAATTTATCATAAAACAACTTAAAAATATATTATCTTAAGTATTATATAATGGAACAATATTTAATTCAGAGGCCTCAGTTGAAAGACAATACTAAAAAAGCACATGAAAAAAGATATAATGATATGTTAAATTATTTAAAAGAAACTAATGATATTGAAAAAATTAATGTTGATGTTTTAAATAATAAAAAATATTCTGATTTAATTAAACAATATATTGATGCAAAATCTTTACCATCTCGGTGTCCTTATATTTCAACTATCCAATTAATTATATCCCCAATTAAAGCAAAGCCAGAGAATAAAAATATAGAGTTGTATGAGATTTGGAAAAAATATTTTTATGAAACAGATAATCAATATAGATCCAAACAAGCGTCACAAATTAAGACGGAAAAACAAAAAAAGAAATGGCTAGAATGGGAAATTATTTTAAAATTTAGAAAAAATTTAGAAAAAGAACTAAGAATTAAAAAAAAAATTAATACAAAACTTAAAAGAAAATATATTAAAAATGTTGATAATATTAAACAAAAAGCAGATCTTCTCAAATTAATTACAGACAATTTTTTCCAATATCAATACTATCTAATGCTTTGTATGCATACTTATATATATCCAGTAAGAACAGAATACAGTGAAATGGTTGTTTGTAGTTGGGAATATTATAGAAATTTAAATCATGAAGAAACTCATATAAATACTTATTTAATTAATGACAAAAGAAAAACAAAAAGAATTGTTTTTGGTAAAAATGCAAGAAAAAATAAAATGAAAGAAAATTTAATTATTGATGTACCAAAAAAATTATGTGTTATTATTAATACTTTTATTGATATGAGAAATATTTTATTTAAATTTACAGTAAAAGATGGTGATACTATCCCACTATTTTATAAACATACAAGATTTCCAACTAAAAGTGGCAATGATTTAAGTTATGGTATGAATGCACATTTATATTCTAAAAATTTTATTAGTTTTATGGATAGAAATTTAGGTAAAAAAGTTGGAGTATCTTTATTGAGAACTATTTATACATCATATTATCGCCGTGGGGAAAAAACATTAGAAGAAAAAAAACGTATTTGTGAAATTATGAACCATTCAACAAATATGCAAGAGATGTGTTATTTAAAACATGATTAATTAATATACTAATAAATGAATTTAAATATAAATACTTAATAAGTATTAATATATCATAAGATGAAAAAACTTTATTTTACTGCAGAAGAAAAGAAAAAAGCAAGGAAAAAATGGAATAAAGAATATTATGAAAGACGAAAAAAATTAATTGAAATAGCAAGAAGAGCAATTGCGGAAGAAGAAAAAAAAGAAAAGTTATTAACATTATAATTTTTAGAATATAATAAACAAATAAAAATTTTTTATTTATTATATATAAAATGAAAGTTGTATTTAGTACTGCAAAACAAAAAGGGAAAAAAATGCAAGCAGTATTTTTTGAAAAAGGTAAAGATGGAAAAATGAAAAAAAAGAAAACAGTTGCATTTGGTGCAAAAAATTATTTAGATTGGACTGCTGGTGCTACAAAGGAACAGCGTGATAGATATAGAAAAAGACATACTAATAGTAGAGAAGATCATAATAATCCCATGACGGCTGGTAGTTTAAGTTTTCATATATTATGGGGGTCATCAAAATCTAAACAAGCAAATATTAGAGCATTTAAAAGGAGATTTAATTTGTCTTAAAACAATCATAACAAGTATTTATTTTTCCATTTTCATATCCCATACATTTTAAAGAGCATTTGCATCTATTACAAATCATACTATCCTCTTCACTACACCTTACGCCTAACTTAATTAATAGTTCTTCCATGCATACCTTATGTAATCTTTTTTTTTCTGTATTCCAACAACTTTCACACAATTCGCAAATATATATACTACCATTATCTTTTGATTTAATATGAAGTGTATGACCCAATCCCTCCGAACAATAAGCTTCACAACAATCATCACACTCAAAATATTTTTTATCAACCCAACATTTATCACACACACAATAACCATCAATTTCTCTTGAATCATCATAAGTATGATACAACTCACACTCGGCACACTCAACAACATCTCCCAAATCAGCACACTCTAGTAAATAACCGTATTTTAAAAAATACTTATCACTTTTCTCTGTTAAAATTTTATTTTTCCATTCTAATTTTTCCATTTTTTTTTGCATCCTTTGCATTTTGTCAAGAAGCAATTTATTAAAGCATTGGAGTTCCGAAAAGTTAGACATAGTTATTAATAACTATGAATTTATTTTTATATTGGTTTTGGATATTAATATTATACTTTTTTACACTTCAATTTATTGGAAATATATTATTTTTTAATATTTTAATAATATATAATGCCGATATTAAATACAAGAAATAATAGAATATCATCGCAAAATGGTATATCAAAAGATTTAGAACCAATACGTGCTGAAATAAATAAATTAAATAAAGCAATAGTTGATTGCAAAGGAACTATTAGTAAAATAAAAAGAGATTTAGACGCTTTCAGCGAAGTAAAACATAAATTAGATACTTTTATTAGTTACACAGATAAAAAACGTGTTAATAGTTGTATAAAAGATTTAACAAATATTAAAAAACAAATCAACATGTCCAAAACATCAAAAATATTTAAAGAAATAACATCAATAAAAGAAAGGGTTGGATCGGTTGAAGACGTTGAAGAAAGATTAAATAAATTAGAGGACATTGTAGATTCTCTCTTTGAAGATGCCGAACCTTCTGATGAAGAACATATAAAAGATGAATAAATTATTTTATTAACTATTATATATAATGTCTGATAATTTACATAATTTTAATGACGAGGTTTTAGAACAAGACCAAATTGTAACTGATTTAACCGCTCTAACAACTAAGGTTAATACAAATGAAACAGATATAACAACAATAAATAATTTAAATATTGCTAATAAATTTGCTGGTTCTGTCAGTAGTGGATTAAAAACTTTAATTGCTGGGAATGATACAGACATAGCAAATATAGAAACTAAAACAGATTTTTTAACTGTAACTGGTAATATTAATTTAGATACAGTATTAAGTAATACCAATACAAATAATGCAAAAAATAGTTACCCCAGTGCCGATGCAACAAAAGTTGGAAGAATAACAATAGATGGTAATTTAAATTTATCTACCATGTCTTCTAATATAACAACGAATATAAATGCCATTGACGCAATAGAAGTTAAAACAGATTTAATAACTGTAAATGGAGATGATATTTATTTTGGTGATAAAAATATTGGAATAAATACAACTAACCCCAATGCTTCACTTGAAATTGGTGACTCTACTGATGTAGAAAGGATAAGATTAAATGGACCAAATGGTTTAGCTATTAGTTCAGAATTATTATTTACTGACCAACTCGGAAGTAATACAGCGGAATATTATAATGGTGCTGGAATTCGTTATAATTCTGCTGATAATTCATTACAATTTATAACAGATGCCGGTGATGATGGAACAGCTGAGATTGCAATGACTATAAAAAGAACAGATAATTTTATTGGAATAAATAACACATCTCCAAATTTCAATCTTGATGTTAATGGTGAAATAAATTGTCAAAAACAATATCATTATTATACGAGTGGAATTCCTATCGTTATTGGTATAACATCTTTAAATTCTTCAACTGTTTCATATCATCGTTTAGGATACGGACAAGGAAGTGCAAACGGAGGAGGAAGCATAACAGAGAATACTTTTTATATGCCAGACACCAATTTTAAAGTAGTTTTTAAACCATTCAGTAGTAAAGTTTTTGTTAGAATTCACTATATGATGGATAGGTATTTTAGTGGTAGAAGCATTTATTGGGCACTCGGTACAAGCAGTTCCCCTTCTTCAATTATTGGTAGAACCGTTACATTTTCGCGTGGAGGAAACAGCGAATGGACTTCAAGACAAGAAATAATTACTCTTCATGACCAAGGATTTACACCATTTGTAACTTATGTTAGATATATATTTGTAAAAAGTATTGTAGTTAATAGTAATAATACTATTGGAACAACCAGCGGAAGCACTGGATGGATTTTGTGGGGAGGACACGGAACACACAGCGACGGAGGAGGACAAACAATTGGACATTATGAAACCGATAGTTCTCCACAAACGCCAACTAATAGTGATAATTTTGGGCCTTTGGAGGCTGTTGTTTATGGCGTTGCCGATACTTTTACAACCTCGGCGTCATTCAGTAATCCTATGCAATATATAGGTTATTAAATTTTTTTTTATTTTATTATATTATAAATGTCAAATAATTCTCACGGATTAGATGAAGAAGAGGTTGAGCAAGACGAAATGAAAGCTAAACTTGATTTAATAACAATTACTTCTGCTAAAAATTTAGAAGCAATGAAAGAAAGTATTGATATTAATACTACTGTTAATACCACACACTCTGCTTATTTTGATATGGAAGTAGGAGCATCAAATACTTTTAGAACTTATGCCGAAACAACAAGAGCAACAGCGACAGCAAACACCGCAGCCATTGCTGGATTAACAAGCGGACTATTTGATAATATGACTTATTTTATTATGAATAGTCCTTCTTATTTTGATATGGTTGGTTCAAGTTTTGGAGCAGTAACTGGTAGTGAATTAACTTCTTTTGAATTAACTACTGACCCTAAAAGGTTTGTTATAGATACAACTGGTATTGCACAAGATACATTTAGTCCTAATCAAATGACTTTTTCGGATAGTGGAACAAGGGTCACTTTTGGTTGGACGGAAATAAACGTTTTGGTTTTTTACAGAATGGAATACTATGATAATGCAGCCGGTAATAGAACTTTAAATGTTGGAATGTATGATCACGGAAATAGCGTTGGAAAAGCCGGTTTCCGCCATGATGTATATATGGATTCTGCAAGTTTTAGATTTAAACAAATAAGTGGATTTTTAGGTACTGTTGCTTTACAATCAAGTTCATCTTATTATTTTTATGCTTATTCAAGTGGAGGCGGAAAACTACAAAATGTTCAATTTTTCTTAGTTAATGCAACAAAAGCATTTTAAACATGCTTTACATTTTCCATTATTATTTCTGTTTTATTTACAAAATTAATAATACTATTTAGATCATAAAAATGTTTTGAAGACATTAATGTTTGACCATTCATGACATAAACTTTAAAAATATGTTTATTTGAAACACCAATTGTTTTTAAAATATCAATAATATATTCTTTACTTTTTGTTTTGGGTATTTGCAATTTACCATTAAAATATTCTATGTAATAATAATCACAATCCATTTCTAATTTTATATATTTTTTATAACACCAGTATGACCTTTTCTTAATTATAAAATAATAGTTAAATGGTTGTTGTCTTGCTATTGCAACTGGGAGACAGAGCGGTGATGGAGCGGTTGGATTTGGGGAAAATTCGTGTTGCATATATATAACCCATGTTAAATAAATTAAATAAAGATTTATTGAAATATATTGATGAATTTGTTAATCCAACTGACGACCAATTAGAAATATGGAAAATGAATCATTACGTAGATGGATATTATAAAGTTTTAAAAGATATTGAAGATATTACAACTATAATTAGAATAGGTAGAAATGGCAATATGAAGTGTGTTTTTTCCCTTTTCTCTTGGTCATTATTAGATACAGAATTTTTTTTTGATTATTCTTATACTGATGAAGAAAATTAAGTTAAAGAAATCTTAAGTATTATATTATTAAAATGTCTTATTATAATACCCCATATTATAAAACTCTATCTCTTGAACTAACAGATTGCAATATTTGCAAAAAAAGACATTGTAAATATTATTTATGCGAATGTGATAAAAAAATTCTTGAAAAAAATCATAAATATAATTATCAAATTAAAAATCATAAAAGACAATTAAGATGTAATAAAGCATATTCTAATGGTAAAGGTGTTTATTGTTTGAATGGTTATGCAGATGATTCCAATTTCTCTGTTAGTAATTATTTTGATATTATTGAATCAAAAAAAGAAAAAAATAAAAAAATATATAATAAAGTTGTGGAAGAATTAAAAACACTTATGGAAGGACCCTTTGATCCAACATCGGAGTGCGGTTGGCAATTTTGTGAAGACCCATGCTCTATTTGCGAACAAAATAGATATTCATTTGCCTATTGGTATTTTTGGTATTTTTTTGATAATTAAACTTTAACGTTTAAAATCATCTAAAGGTTTTATATATTTACAAGGCACAAAAGCACACAATTTTTCTTCTCGTTTGCCACGTCTATTGGTCCCCCCCATTCTGACTTTGAATTGTCTTGCTTTTGGTATCCAATAATATAATCCATCAATGCAATCCCAAACAATAACAGAAGTTTTATGTTTTGTTTGAAATGCAAGTTCTAACTTATTTAATCCAATTTGTAAATCATAAAATTGGTTATGTTTTATTCTTCTTGTTTTTAACTCTATTTGGTATTTTTCATTCTCGTAATCAAAAATATCATATTGATTATTTTGTTCTAAATCATCACCAAATATTTTTTTGAATTTTGGTAATAATTTTTTCTCATTTGAAAACCCCATTTGTAAATCTCTTTTTTTCATTTCCATAATAAAATTATCATTTATTTAATTATTAAGATTTAAACTTAAAAGAATAATCATAACTATTAAGTATAATGGTATATTCTAAATTTTCAAATTATTTGTCTAATAATAAAACACAACCAAAAGAAAGTCATACTCACACGAGGATTGGTGATAAAAAAAAAATATATGGTGGTTCTTTTCATATTAAAAATCAAGAAGAATTTTATGATAATTATTATAATCATGTTTTTGAAAATAATGAAAAAGAATATTTAACAGAAAAACAACTACCAAACGGACAAATATTAATTGATTTGGATTTTAGATATACCAATGAAATAAAAACAAGACAACATAATAACGAACATTATGAAAGCATTATTGATTTATATGTTGATAAATTAAAAGAAATATATGATATACCGTACGATAAAAAGTTTCCAGTATTTGTTTTAGAAAAACCAAATGTTAATTGTTTAAAAGATAAAACAAAAGATGGTATACATATTATTTTGGGTATTAGTTCTACTGCAGAAGAACAATTATATTTAAGAAAAAAAGTTATTGAAGATATTAATTATGTGTTAGATGATTTACCTTTGCAAAATAATTATGAAGATGTATTTGATATCGGAATAACGAAAAAAACGACTAACTGGCAAATGTTTGGATCACAAAAACCACATAATGAAAAATATGAATTAGTTGCATATTATGATTTATTTGTTAATGATGATGACCTATTAGAGCGACATGTAAATGATTTATTAAATATAAATGTAAAAGAAATTTTACCAATTATTTCCGCAAGAAATACCGATATTGTAAAGTTTGATTTAAAAATAGAAATACCAAAAGAAATTAAAATAAAAAAAAATAAAGTTGTAAAAAATAGAATTATTAAAAAAAAAAAGATTAATGATTTTGAAAATATAACTTCAAAAGAAATTTTAGATGAAATGATAGATCTAATTTTAATAGATGCAAATGAAAAATCTTATTATCATATTCAAGAAGCGTATGATTATACTATGGCATTGTCTAATAAATTTTATGAACCATACGATAAATGGATAGATATTGGTTGGACTTTACGTTGTATTGATGATATATTATTTCCAGTTTGGATTAAATTTTCCACACAATCAAAAGAATTTTCATTTGATAAAGTTGCAGAATTTTATGAACTATGGGAAAATATGAAAGACAAAGGCAAAACTGTTGGAACTCTTATTTATTATTTAAAAGATGATAATTGGAACAAATATAAAAAAATCAAAAAAAAACAAATGAGTTATTATATAAATGAAGCATGTAAAACAGAAACTGAATATGATTTGGCTATTTGTTTGTATCACGCTACTTTTGAAGATTTTATTTATAGTGAAGCTGATGGGTTTTTATATCACTGGAATGGAACATATTGGGAAAAAAGTAAAGAAAAAAATAAATGTTGTACTATCAGTCATTTGATTTCAAATCGTTTATATGGTTTCTTTTGTTTTACAGAAGCAGATTTATTACAAAGAATGATTAAAATAGTAGATGAAAAAGAAAGAGAAAAAGCACAAAATTATATTTCAAAAGTTTCTGAAATGAGAATAAGATTAAGAAAAACAAATTGGAAAAAAAACATTGAAACAGAATTCAGAGCAATTATTCAACAAAAACACTCTGTTAAACAAGAGGATATGAATAAAGAACTTGGTGGATTAGTTTTTCAAAATGGCGTTATTGATTTTATTGGTGGAGTTCATTTTGCAAAGGGTGGGAAAACTAAACATAATTATAATACATTTTGTCTTCCATATGATTATATACCATACAATAAAGAAAAACATAAAGAACAATCACAAGTATTAAAAACCTTTATGAAACAAATATTTGTTAATAATGAATCAAGAAAATTCATGTGGGAATTAATGGCAAGTTCTATTGTTGGAAAACATAAACAAAAATTTATTATATTAAAAGGTACTGGTGGAAATGGTAAAGGTGTATTAATGAATCTTTGGTCTGCTGTATTAGGTGATTATTATTATAAAGCAAAAGCAGATGTTCTTGTAGATCATTCTGTTGATGTAAGAGGGAGTAATGTTGAACTTGCTGGAATGAATTTTAAAAGATTAATTATGTATAACGAATTACCAAAAAGGAAAAAATTTAATTGTGCAAAAATTAAATTACTAACTGGTGATAAATATATAAAAGCAAGATTCAATCATTCAAATAATTCAAAAGTTATTCAATATGGTTTGCATATTTGTGATTGCAATTTTTTTCCTTTTATGGATGAAGAAGATACAGAAGGGAACGCTATTAGAAGAAGGTTAAGAGTGGTTCAATGTGAATCTACATTTTGTGATAATCCATCTGATGATGGAGAAAAAATGGAATTTGAAAGGGACGATTATATGGGTAGTCAAGAGTTTGCAGATAAATATAAAGCGATTATGATGTCTATGTTAATTGAAATAGTTAAAAGAACTCATTGGGAAGTAAAAGATTGCGAAACAGTCATGAAATGGACTGAAGATTATTATAAAAAATCTAGTGATATTGAAGAGTTTTTTAAAAGTATTATTAAAGAAAAAGTAAATAATAATTTTGGATATATGAAAATGGTGTCTTTTAAAGATTTGTATTCTGCCTTCCGTGATTCTCCTATCTATTCCACACTTACCAAATATGAAAAAAAGAAATACAATAAATCAAAATTAATTGAAATTTGTAAAAATAGATACAAGGGTTCAATATTGTTAAGAAGTAGAGCAAATAATTTTAATAATAAATCTATTGAAAAAGCGAGAACACTTTGTGGTTACAGTAATAGATTTAATGGTTTAGTTGGATATTATGTATATAATGAAGAAGATGATGATGATTCAGATGGTGAAGAACAAGTTTATAACAATATTTAATTTATTATTTATTATTTATTTATTTTATTATTTTTTAAGGGAAAAGGGACAAAAGGGGATAAAAGGCAATTTTGAGTCACAAAAGTTGAGAGTTTCTTCACATGAGAAAAAAATATAGCAAACTCTCAAAAAAAGGGAAGCAAAATGGTCTTTTGTCCCATTGTCTCAAAAAAAGGGGTTATTATTTAATTATTTTTATTTCTCTTTTTTCTCTTTTGAATTTGCTGAACCAGTTGCTCCCAAGTATGTACCAAGTATTAAACTGATGGTTGACGATGCAAACTCAGATTGAGAACCTTTTGATAATTGTATAAAACAAAAAGTTAATACAGATAGTGATACAACTGTTTTTGCAAGAAATTCCATAAGTGGTTTATCACATTGACACATAGAGCCACAACATGACCTAACTTCAAATTCTTCGTCCGGCTTATATAATAATTTTCCGTGTTCATTATGGAACACACCACTTTCTATTTTTTCAATATTGTCTTTTTCTTTTATTTCTATTTTAAGATTTTCTTTTGGTTTTTTATAATTTTTCTTCGGAACTTTTTTTTCTTCTTTTTTTGTTTCCATCTATATATATGGAAGAAGAAAAAAATAATAACATACAACAATTTAATTATGAAATGTTAGATGAATGTAAACATGCTCCAGCAATTATTTTAGCGTCAAGCAGAGGCGGAGGCAAAAGTGTTTTATTAAAATCCCTTATGCAATATTTAGATAAGCGTTTTAAATTTTCACATATATTTGCTTTTAGTCAAACCGATAAAATAGCAAATGGTTTACCTTTTATGAGGCAAGACCACATATTTAATAATTTAGATAATTTAAAATCAATATTACAGACACGAATAAATAACCCTACACCTATTGAAAAATTACCTTATATATGTTGTATATTTAATGATATTGCTTCTTTAAGAGAAGAGGGAAGAAG
>Ga0181400_1001038_pt1 | contig 11776 bp, 10 predicted proteins | sample 23SPOviralmetaG_FD_130129 | JGI IMG/M metagenome (GOLD analysis project Ga0181400, IMG submission 130129) | Marine viral communities from the oligotrophic San Pedro Time Series (SPOT) site, San Pedro Channel, CA, USA - 23 SPOT_SRF_2011-06-22 | ecosystem: Environmental > Aquatic > Marine > Strait...
GCTTCTAAATAATCCATAATTAAAATAAATCGTCTTCGTCAAATGATTTGTCCTTTTTCGAATATTCGACAGGACGCTTGAAGAAGAAGTCGGTGGCGGAATTGCCTAATACATCTTCATCAAACCACATAGTAAGGTTTATTTTATCTTTGTCAACATCAAAAACCTTTTCGAACCCAATTTGTTCTAGAGATTCGTTTAATCTATTTTTAATGAATTCTTTTAAAATGTCCGCATTGAGTCCTTCTCTGTCATAATCGCCCATAATCCAGTCAATAATACTAGACTCTGCTTCGAAGGCACATTGAGCCTCTTCCTTTAATCTGTCTGGAAGGTCGGCGTTAAATAGCTCTGGATATTCTTCCCTTAGGGTATTTAAAATTTTTGTTCCAACTAGACCATGGATATTTTCTTCACGGCTCGTATAAGCGACTTGCTGAGCTGTATCCTTGAGGACATTATCAAATCTGTTAAACCAATTAATAATATAGAACTGGCTAAACAAAGAAACATTCTCAACAAATAAAGTAAACAGAATCATTGAGTAAATATACTGCTTCTTATCATCTTTATAGCACTTTTCTAAGTATTTTTTTAAGTAGTCAATGCGCCCCCTGATAATGGGAAGTTTTAAATTTTCTTCAAAAACATCTTCCAATTCAAGGACGCTCAATAGGCGCTCGTAAGCGTTGTTATGTATAACCTCAATATTAGCCATAACGTAGCCCAAATCAGTAATTCCTGGATGAGGCAAATTGTCACCTAGATTTGCCCAAAACTTCTTTACAGATACTTCTACTTGCCCAATCGCAGACAAGGTTCTCTTTATAATTTCTCTCTCTTGGTCATTCATATTGACCTTAAAATCTTGTACGTCAGATTGAAAATTAAACTCCTTGTCGGTCCAAAACCCATTGTGCATTGCGTTTACGAATTCATCCGTCCATGGATAAAGATTCGGCTTCCTTGATAATTGTTCTTCGAATAGCATATGGATCAATTTACACGATCTAATCAGTATGTCAATTTTTTTCTTTAAAATTGAAAAAAAAGATTTTTGCTCTTGACTTTTCGTGTATTCGATGTAAAATATCGTATGATTACGAATGAGCGGACGAAGGACGCGAATGAGTAATTATATAGTAATAAATACTTATAAGTATTTTATAAAATATATAAAAATATAAGACAAAAATGCTTTTTGCCTTGACTATACTTATTCTTTAGTTATAGTAGGAATATGGTTAAATTAGATACATCTAATGACAGTTTTTACTTTTGCACAACAGCTGGGTGGTCGACTGTGGTTAAGGCAGTCGATGAGGATAGCGCAGCGGTTGCCGCTATATCGGAGGGAATTAATACTTTAGAGCAAGAGGCTGAGGTTTCTCCATGCATAAGAGTGAAAAAAATTAAAGAAAAATTTGAAGACGAAGATACTTTGATTAGAATAGATCAAGTCTTTGCGGACATGGGGATGAACGAAAAATCAAGAGACCTAACAAATATAATTAAAAACATTAAAAAATGATTGGAATAACAGGATTAGCAAGATCTGGAAAAGATACTTTAGCAATTAATTTAAAGTCAATAATTGAAGAAGACCTCAAAATTGAGGTAAAGTTTTATTCTTTTGCTTCTGCTATTAAAAGTCAATTAGAAGACTTTCTTGAGAGATACTACGATATCTCCCCGTTTACAGAAGATACAGAAAAAAAGATCATCACTCGACCTATTATGGTTGCTCATGGCGAACAGATGAAAAAGCACTTTGGGGAGGATGTTTGGTTAAAAGAGGTCGTGAAACAAATTGAACAAGACAAAACTGCAGAGAGAAAAGTATTCCCTATAGTGACTGATGTTAGATTTGATTTTGAGGCTAAAAAAATTCAAGAAAAAGGAGGAACTGTTGTCCATATATCAAGAGTAGGTAATTCGCCCCCGAACGAAATTGAATCAAAAAATGATCCTCTGGTAAAAAAATTGCTAATCATAGCCATACTTGGCCGTCATATGATCCAGACAATATGGATGAATGCGCGGCCCACGCAGAAATTCTATGGCAAATGATTAAAGAGTAAAGTAGTGTATGAAAGAAGATATAGAATTAATAAATAAAGTTAGAGAACTCGGAGATTCACACTCTGTCCAAGAGTTGATAAATAGGCATTCTGGAATATACGTTGACATGGTTAATAAATATTTACCAGATAACATGGATGGAATAATGAAGAACGACGTACTAGAAGATAAAAACTTTTGCATTTATGATGCAGCGATTAAATTTGACGAAAGCAAAAACACCAAATTCAGTACATACATAGGAAATCTAGCTAGATGGAAATGCTTAAATATTTTTAATAAAAGTACAAAATTTCCACAATGTTCTGTTGATGAAACTTTTGAAAGTAAAGTATCTTACGATTCCGATACAAACAAAATAGAAACGAAAGAAGATATAGAAAGAGTATTATTGGCTATAGATCTTATAGAAGACGAAAGAGCTAAAAAAATATATAAAATGAGATATAAAAACAATAAAAAACTAACTCCCTGGAAAAAGATTGCGAAAAAGCTTGACTTATCTATTCAAGGCTGTATAAATATCCATAACAAACATTTAACAGAAATAAAAAAATATGTATAGTAAAACAGTACTAGTAGGAAATCTCGCAAGAGATCCAGAGTCGCGCCAAGCGGGAGAAACAAACGTCACCCGACTTGTTGTAGCAATTAACGATTCTTATTCTAAGGATAAGGTATCTTATGTAGATGTAGAAGCTTGGGGTAAGCTTGGCGAAATTTGCCAAAAATATCTAACCAAGGGTCGTCAAGCGCTGGTTGATGGACGCCTAGTCCAAGACACTTGGGAGAAGGATGGAAAGAAGAACTCTAAGATTTACGTCAAGGCTGATAATGTTCAGTTTCTTGGAGGTAAGGGCGAAAACGCCCCCCAGAATTCTGCTGCAGCTGCTCCATCTACAGGCGCAGGTGAAGAAATACCATTCTAAGCTAATAAGCTAGATAGGTTGTAATTATCTAATCCGAAGTGGTTTTTCCGCTTCGGGTTTTTTTGTCTAGAATTAATTAAGTCAGTTTGTATAATAACACAATGAATTCACTTATAGTAGAAGCTCCAATTAACTCCCTTTCCTTCGGAAACGTTTCGTATAATATACTTCGCGAACTTTGGCGTAAGAACATTGATGTGATGTGGTTCCCTAAAGGAGGAAATACAGCTCTTGAATCCTTTGATAAGATTGATTCAAAATTTGCACAATGGTTAGAAAATTCAGCAAATAATGCCAGCAAGAGAATCAAACCCGACATGCCGACTTTTCAACTTTGGCACTTGAACGGTTCTCAATCTAGAATTGGATCCACTCAAAATCTTTATACTTTTTACGAATTAGATCAACCGACAGAACAAGAAATTAATCTAGCTAAATTTCAAAGTAAAGTTTGGTTTTCTAGTAACTATGCAGCAGAGGCCTTTAAAAAACACGGCGTAAACACAGACGTCCTACCGTTGGGATTTGATGAAGACTTTTTCAAGACAGAAAGAACATACTTAAGACCAGAAGTTGTTCATTTTGGATTGATGGGTAAGTTCGAAAAAAGAAAACATACTGAAAAAATTATTAAACTCTGGTTAAAAAAGTATGGAAACAATAATAATTATCAATTAAGCGTTTGCGTCACGAATCCATTTTTTAAGCAGGAGGAGATGAAAAATATTTTAAGTAATTGCTTGGAAGGAAAGAGATATAAAAATATTAACTTCTTGCCCCACCTCAAAACAAACTCTGAAGTCAATGAACTGCTTAACGCTATTGATATAGATCTTACTGGATTAAGCGGGGCTGAAGGCTGGAACTTACCATCTTTCAACGCTACTTGTTTAGGTAAGTGGTCAATAGTATTAAACGAAACCGCTCACAAGGATTGGGCTAATAACACCAATTCTATTTTAGTCGAGCCGAATGGAATTGAGCCATGTTATGACGAAAAGTTTTTTCAAAAAGGATCTCCGTTTAATCAAGGAAATATCTTTACCTGGGATAGTGACGTTGTGTCACAAGCTATGGATTTAGCTGTCTCAAAAAAGGGACAAATTAACACAAATGGAGAGCTTCTAAAAGATAAATTTTCTTACAGTCGCTCTGTAGACCGCTTACTTAAAGGGATTGAAGGGATGTCTTAATATTGGCATAGGCTTTGCAAAAGAGGAAGCCTATGTATTCAAACTTATTAAATCAAATTGAAAGTGCCTTTTATGAAGGCTTTAGTGATAACTCTTTTCAAAAACACGGAAAAGGTTATGTTGGTCCATCAGAGATTGAAGATGAAGAAAATCACTACCTAGTAAAAAAGGTTATTGTCGGATTTGATTCAAAAGAAATTACTGCAAATGTTCGCAAAAGCATTTTAAAGGTTTCAGTTAATGACGATAAAGGTAAGCTCAGTGAAGTCCTTAGCTTAAGGATTGATAACGATAGTATTGATGTTACTAAAATTTCATCTAACCTTAAAAATGGAATTCTTAAAATAAAACTTCCGAAATCAGAAAACTCTAAAACTGTTAAAATTCCAGTAGAATAAATTAAGGCCCCCGATTGAAAATGTCGGGGGCTTTTTTATAATTAATTATGCCACTATACTTATATGAAAATAAAGAGACTGGAGAGGTCTTAGAGGTCCTACAAGGGATGAACGATACTCATGAGTACCAAGGCGAGGATAATTCAGAGAAAGGCCTATGGAGGCGGGTATACGTCAACCCTAACATGTCTACAGACACTAAACTAGATCCTTTTAGCGAATCTTCATTCAGGGCCTCAACTGTAGGCAAGAACGACACCTACGGACAGCTTTTTGAGCGCAGCGCTGAAGCGTCTGAAATGAGAGCGTCTAAAAATGGAGGCAAAGACCCAGTGAAAGAAAAATATTACGAAGAATATAAGAAAAAAACAAACGGAAAACTGCACCCAGAAGAACAAAAAGACAAGTTTAAAAAGGCCGTAGAAAAAGCTAACAAAGCTGGAATTAATGTTGAGCTTTAATAAAGTCGTTCAACTCAAAAGTAAAGGCTAAATCAGCAACAATATCTGATTGAATTGAAGAATCGTAGTTTTGTGACGCCAACTTAGCATTTTTGATTTTAAAATTAAAATCATCACCAGCATTACTTTTTCCACTTATAAATAAACTATAGTCTTCGTCAGAATTTAAAAAATCTTTTAAATTTGATCTAGCTCCATTTAGTTCAAAATTAGAGACGCGGTTGGAAAAATTTAATGTACTCAGGGAGGGGAAAAGCGCCTTTCTTTTTATTGGATGTTTTTTGCCCAAACTATAAATAGGTTTTCTTTGAATTAGTAAGTCTAAGTTAAATTCCTGAATAGAGTCGGACTGAATTAAAAAATTTCCGACAGAACCGCTCCCGCTTATTATTACGTTAGTGGAGTAATGTGGTATAATTTTAACGGGATTACTTGAGTAATATTCACTTATTCCAGATATGTTCGTAGTTAAATTTTGGGCTTGGGCTCCAGTCAAATCTAAAGATGGCACACTTACGTTGTTGTATATTAGGCTATTGGAACTGGTTTTATGAGGCTTAGTTTCCTCGGCTTGAACATTGCTAGCAGTAAAAGAATATGTAGATTGCATTAAGCCCTTAATAGATTGAGAAATATTAACATTATTTAGAAAGCAGTTACCAAAAGATAAAAATTGACCAAAAGATGGTTGATTCTCTGGAAGGCTTTCGTCATTCCAACCTACAACAATATCTTCATCTCCATCATTCCAATCATCAACAAAAAATGCTATTGGATTTGAGGCTTCTATTTTATACATCAACCCATCTATTAGGTTGTTGGCTGGATATTGAACTGGAGTAAATCCAGTATAGTGGGGGTTGTTTTTTTCTCCAGTTAAATTTATATTATGTTGAAGATTCCAATTATCTCCACTCCAGTATGATATTTCTACATTTGTGTTAGAGTAAGGTCCTACAATTTTCCAATCATCTTCATTTAGAGTACCTTCAGCGTAGCCATCGCCAGCAAATGCAAAATATTTTGAAAGCTTAGAATATCCAATATGACCAGCTTTGCTTGATCCATCTCCATCACCTATATCTGTTGCAAAAGCTCCAGATGGGTCAAACACATGATATTGGCTTTGACTATCTGGGACTTCACCAATCATATTTGATTCATATTGATATGGCACTCTTCTATATATATGTTGTTCAGATGGAGCCATAATCTGTGCATCTACACTAGTGTTTGAATCTACAGCACAAAGTATATTTTTATTTGCATTTAATGTTAATACGGCTTGATCACTACCGTGATCTGAACCCAAACTATCAACAATTGCATGATTTAACTGTTCACCAGCATTTAATGTAAAAGTACCGCTTGGGGTGCTGTTTATTCCAGATAGACCTACACTACTTGATCCAACTCTTGATCTTTCCCAATGTAAATCTACAGTGGTATCATCTTCTAAGCCTAACATAAAAATATTATGTCTCGGCTCTCTCCCAAAGAAACTCCCAAATTGCTTTCCACTTAAACTCATTGGCACCAAGGCCTGGTTTGCTCCGTTGCCAAATACATGAATTGGTTTGTCACCGTAATAGATATTTCCAGACTCCACATCAATATGAGCTGCTGTTGGATTTTCATAAGGTCCCCCAACTACAACACTGTTCGACCCATCAAAATTTTCTTTATATATTGTAGTTCCAGAGTGTGGGGCGGCAAACCAGCTCTGCCGCGAGTCCGAAAGGTTTTTGAAACAGTAATACTTAACTTCGTTTGTTAATATATCTCTATTTGAAAAATCTTTTTTTGCATCAGTTCCTTTTTCTGGACCAACGTAAGCATAAAAATTTCTATCAATATTTAAATTATCTCTGACACCTGCGCCAGTAACTATAGAAGAAAATAAACTTCCAAAATCTTCAAAAGTGGTTACATTGAAATTTATATCTGGGGCATTCCTATTTGAACTATCTATAAGGGTCTTTGATCCTAATGCTCCAACATTTTCCCTAGTAATATCTACGGAAAAATCAATTCCTTGAACAAGGGGCAAAAAAGATAAATTTGATCCGCTATTTGATGCAGAAGAATGAGCTGGCGCATCACTCTGTAGAAGGGCAATATTTTCGTATGTAATTATTTGTCTGTCTGGATTTATAGCCATTAAAATTCTGGTTCTATTGGAGAAACAATCTCAACAAATGTTGCTTCGATAGTATTGGAGTCCTTGTAATTAAAAGTGTGCCGCCATTTAGGGCAATAAAACACTCTATTTTTATTAATTAATCCGTCATTATAATAGTAAACAAATTCTCTATACCCGAGATGACTTTCTAAAAAGTGCAATATAGAGTAAGTTTCTTTTTCACTTCTATTAGTAAAATTGAGTGTTAGTTGATCTAATCTATTTTGATTACGTGATATGTTTAATTGTTGAGCAAATGATCTTGCAAAAACATTAATTCTTTGTTGATGTGTGATCGGCACAGAGGTTTGTTGATCTGGGTCCCAAAAAAATACCCTCGTAGAGTCTTCGGCAATACCAGTATAGGTACTTAGTCCAGAAACAGCCGATTCGTCAATCGATGAATTTCTTGATTTTGTTAGATAAAAATAATTATCAAAGACGTTGGTATTTGCGGATCCAGTCGTTCCTGTAACGACATCAAATTTATCAAAAGTTATATTAGAGGCGGGGACAGTTCTATCAGCGACGAAGCCCATCCCATTTTCTTAAATAGGGGAAACTCTATTATTAGATAATTTTACATTTAATTCATAAATAGAATCTCCTATGTTTTTTATGTTATAAGCTTCAACATGAGAGCCACTAAAATTTTTATAATAATCTGTATCTAAATTTATTTGAACATTATTTTTAGACTCTCCAAAATTAATACAATCCTCTATTCCAGAAAAAGCGGTGTTTCCAGTTATTTGCCCAGTTGTGACGCTTTCAACTCTCCTCAAAACACTTTTCATACTTTCTTTGCCACCCTGAAAAGAAAGCTCCATATTAACTTTTACGGAGTTTATCCCGTTAGCCATGATAAATTGATTATAACTAGAAGCGCGCCAGGAAGAGTTGGATGCTTCGAAATCCATTGAGGCCCCATAAATAGGCGATCCCGTAAACCCAAGTACACTTCCAGTTGTAACCGAATCACGATTATAATTAAATTTTTCTATAAAATCCATTTATTTTCTTCTAGTAAACAGAGACCCAGAGACACGCTTTTCTTCATTAATAACACCTACAACTACATCCTTAATCCGTTTTGCGAATTCCTTCGTTTGCGTTGGGTCGGCGTTACCGTTTGAATTTTCATCAACAGATGCGTCTCCCTTTTCCATATTTATCGTTATGTTAACCTCTCCAACACTCTTTCCATCACCAGAGGAAGAATTACTGGAATCAGATATCCCGCTACCAGCAGCGCCCCCATTAGAGTACCTCATCATATTTATGTCGTCTAAGTTTTGTTTACCGATTTTGGAAGCTGCCGCAGAAGATAATACATACTCTCCTCCCATAAGAAGAGCGTTGGTACTTGATCCAATTGCTCCACCATTGGCTCGCTGGGGTAGAAATGGATTATTGTCAATCAAAGAATTGCCCGTTAATGTATTTGACGATGATGCCGTTGACCCAGCTTGATTTGAAAATAATCCACTATATGTATTCATTAGATTATCTCCTGCTTGTTGGGGGGTTGATGAATACGGTCCAAGTATATTACTCATTCCAGGAAACGGGGCATTCTTTGGCCCGATTGGAACCTTGTTAAACATTCCCCCAAGTGCTCCGACTCCAGCGCTTACCCCAGCACTCATAAAAGCGCCTTTAACCGCATTCTTGAATATATTGCTTCTTTCTTTTTTGGCCTGTCTCACCCTTTCTTCGTCTTCTAATTTTGCTAAATATAAATTATAAGCTTGTTCTTGGGCCTGCTTTAACGCTCTTCTAGCTGGGCTGTCTCTAAACCTACCAAAAGTCGTAAGTCTCGAGCTTTGAGTTTCTAAGTCTATAGAGGCGCTCGAGCCACCAGATCTAATTACGTCCGTTGCTCCCGATGTGCTTTGTTGACGAGAAAAATCTAATAAATTTTGTTTGCCTATAATCGCACCTTGACCACGGGTTCCAGGAGTAAAGAATCCTCCAGGCTGAGCCGCCGAATCAGGTTGATACTTGCCCGTAACTTTCTGATCAGTTAATGTCGAAGGACTAATGTTAATAAATCCACCACTATTCATTCCACTTATTGAACTCGAATTTAACTGATCTAAAAACCCCTTTCCATATTTTTGAACTGCTGATTTTTTAATGACGTATTCTCCGCCAGTTAAAGCAGCAGGAACATCGTCTCTCACCCCAGATCCGCCAGAAACCATGCCTCCAGAATTAAACCCAAAAAAACTTTTGATGCCACTCATGAAGCCACCGCCTCCGCCGCCGCCGCCACTGCCGCCACCGCCGCCAGTGATAGCGTTACTGAGGCCGTCTAGCAATCCACCTCCGCCTGTACCCTCACCAAACAAAGCATTAGTCGCTTGAGTTGCCATTCTTTGGTTTATTTGGCTTTGTAATTCTTGACCAAAATTTAAAGCAATCTGCAGAAAAGCATCACCAACAGTATCGTAAGCGCCATTTGCAAGATTGCCAAACGTGTCGGCCATGGATTTTTCCAAATTGGTAGCTAAAATATTAGGCAGATCTTCCGCTTGGTTTATTAATTTTTGTTGCGCGTCCTGTGAATATTTAGCTAAACCCTTATTGGCTTTTGCTGTCTCTATCGCTTGTTGTTTTCTAATTTCTAAAATTTGTCTGTCTTTTGTTAGGGTTTCCTCAAGTTGGGTATTTTGGACCGTAGCTAACCTAACTTGTTTATCAAGATCTTTTACTTGTACGCCTTCTATTTCTGATATAGCTTTTTGTATTTCCTCAATAGATCCATACTCGTGAACTTGGGCTAAAATAATATCTAACTTTTCCTTGTCTATGGCTTTTATACTATCTTGAAGTTTTGCTTGTTCTATTAGATCTGTTCTTATCTTGAGTCTTGCTTTCACAGCCTCGGTTTCTAGATTATCGTTTTCGGAGGCAAAAGAAGACCTTGCTCTTTGAACGCTGCCCATTGGCGTTCTGTTCATTGTTGCTCTCCTTGCAGATGTTCTTGCGGCAGATATGTCTATTTGATTCCGTCTCCTTGAAGCGGCTAGCGCTAGCTGCGTGGCGGCATCTCCTTGCTCGACTCTAGTTATTTTGTCTTCTACTTCTTTGGCTTCTTTTTCTGCTGTTTTTTCAGCTCTTACAAACAGAGCAATTATGGCTGCTTTAGCGCTTTTAGCTGCCCCGTTCATGTTATCTTGTTCGTTTAGGCCAGAAAGCAATGCTCTTTTAACATCCCCATCTAATTTGTCAATTATTTCACCTTGGCTTTTTATGTATGCCTTTACATTTTCATCTGATATACCTGGTATTGCATCTACTATATCTTGACCAGAAGTCGCTAATAAACTTCCTATCGCTTCTTGAATTGGCTTCAATTGTTCTTTTTTAAGGGTTCCTGTTTCTGTAGACGTTACCCTACCAGATTCATTCCTTATTTTTTCGACTACTTTCCCAGGCCTTAATGCGGATACCTCAGAAAATTTTAAAACCGATTCAGTTAGTTCCTCAGCTTCTACACCTAAAGAGCTAGCCCTAGCTTCTTTTTGAAGCTGCGATAGAGCCTCATTAACTGAAGCACCTACTCCGAGTCCCGATGTTTTTTTCGCAAATTCTTCAGCAGATGATGCAAATTTCTTACTGGATTCGCTTGCTGCAAGTCCCAAAGCAACTAATCCATCTTTAGCATAGCCCAAAACACCCTTACCCGTAAATGCTTTAAGGGCCATGTCTACTGCTGTAAAACCTAAAGCAACTGGCCCAGCAACTCCTTTAAGTATTCCAAAGACTCTTGTTAGACCCTTTGTGCCTTTTGTAAAAGCTGCGAGTCCTTTAATTCCCCCGCCTTTTTTAGGGGTCAAAGCACCCAAAGGACTAGCTCCAACCGTCGATAGAACTAGCATTGTATTTATCGCACTACTTAAGGAGCTTCCAAATTGTTCCATCTTGCCACCTTGCTCAGCAAATGTGCTAGTTAGCGCACTGGTAGCTAACTGCAAAGCGAAAATCTTTCCTATTGAAGCATCTAAAGCGCCAGAGGCTTCATCAGCAGAATCTCCCAAATTATCTACTTTATCTTCTGCTCCACCAAATCTTTTCTTTGATGCGTTGCGCTTTGGAGCAAGTCTTGCAAAATTTGGTATCGCGCCAGTTGGCTCATCTCTTGTATTAGTTACAGCAAGACCCATTGGGTTTTGGGCGTTACGAAGTTTTCCGCTTTGATTAATTCTTATTTGATTTATTGGCATGCCAGCGGCCTGCTCTCTTGCAACGGCTTCGTCTAAACCCCCACTAGCAAAATTAGGTATGTAACCTCCAGCTCCTCTTCTAAATTGTGTAGCTACTCCATCTCTAAGACTTTTTCCAATTAAAGATGCAACAGCATCAGGTGTTGATGATCTTTTAGCATCAGCTTTTAGAAGCCTACCCTTCCCTGTATTAAACTGAAAAGCTTTTATTAGATTTTCTGATGCGTTTCCCGTCTCTTCAAAATCGAATGGAGATCGATCATTACCAGTTGCGCCTAAAAACGTACGAATTTCTTTTA
>Ga0181400_1001039_pt1 | contig 11775 bp, 9 predicted proteins | sample 23SPOviralmetaG_FD_130129 | JGI IMG/M metagenome (GOLD analysis project Ga0181400, IMG submission 130129) | Marine viral communities from the oligotrophic San Pedro Time Series (SPOT) site, San Pedro Channel, CA, USA - 23 SPOT_SRF_2011-06-22 | ecosystem: Environmental > Aquatic > Marine > Strait...
TGCTGGTGCTTCTACATTAGAATCATCATTAGATGTTGTTGGAGCTTCATCGTTACATAGCACCTTAGCAGTTGCTGGTGCTTCTACATTAGAATCATCATTAGATGTTGTTGGAGCTTCATCATTACATAGCACTTTAGCTGTTGCTGGTGCTTCTACATTAGAATCATCATTAGATGTTGTTGGAGCTTCATCATTACATAGCACCTTAGCAGTTGCTGGTGCTACTACATTAGAATCATCATTAGAAGTAGTATCTAATATTACAACACCAAATTATATTATTAAAGATAATACTTCATCTAATACTATTACATTAGTAGCACCTAAATTATCATCTGGTTCATATACATTACTTCTTCCACCTAACGATGGTGAAGATAAACAATTTTTACAAACTAATGGAAGTGGATCATTATCATGGGTAACTCCTGATGATTCACAACAACTGTTTGGTAATATAATTACATCTGGAGATTATACAACAAGTAATACCGCTGAAAAATACTTAACAGTTTTCGATATTTCATATACTACAACATTAGCAAATTCATCTGTTTTCCTACAATATAAAGTTCCTTATGAAGCTTCAATACAAGCAGATCAACGTATAAATTTCATAATTAGAAAATCTGTAAATAACGAAACAGAAACAACTGTTCAAACTGATGGAAATCTTGGTCCTAAAAATGCTACAGGTGGTATGAGAAACATTTATATTTCTAATTTATTTGAAACAAATACTGGTAATGTTGGTGATAATATTGTATATAAACTTTATTCGCAATTAGAATCTAATGTAACTGCTGTAGATATAAATGGAAATACAAGAAAAGCGGGCGTAACATTTGATACATCAGGTAATTATGGTTCATATATGTTTAAAGAATTTGTAAATTAAATAGTTTAATAAATAAAATATACCAAAAATATAATAATTATATTTAAAAATTATTAAATATAATTAAAAACTAAAATTTAGTCCAATATTCATTTTTATATAATTTAATAATATCTTGATGTCTTTCTTCGAAATCATTATTATATATACCAAAACTAATTTCAAGAAAACTATTAACAACAATACCAGATTTGTTGATATCATCAATAGATGATAAAATTAAATTACTTAAACCTCCACATGATAATAAAGCGACATCAAATTTATCAGATAAATTATTTATATTATTAAATAATTTTTTAAGTAATATATCATATGATAATTTTTTATCATCTTCTGTTAAATCTATAAATATAAATTCACATTCAGGATATAAATCAATACCATAAATTTTCTCTCTATTATCTAGCTTTTCTCTTATTATTTTATTAAATTCAGAAATTATTAATAATTTTTTTCCTTTTAAACTAGTAGACCATGGATTATTATGAATATTATAAAATTGATAAAATGATTCTCCCCATAAATTAATATTTTTAACAAAATTTTTTTCAATAAAATAATGTGATTGAGAGGTATTGGAATATACACTACCCCATGGTTCCCATTTGATATATGTATTACATCTATGAAATGTTTCTAGATATATTCTTGAGTATGTTTGAATATCATTTAAATTATTAATATTTACAAATCTATCTACCATAACTTTTAAGTCATCTTTAAATTTTTCAAAATCATTATAATTTTTATTTTGACTTAAAACAACTCCTGTAAAAGCTAAATTATTATCAGGAATAGTAATTTGTGGGATTATAAATTTTTTATTATTATTTATATTTGTTAAAATATAATCATAAATTTTTTTATTTTCTTCATTAATGTCAAAAGATAAATAATCAAATTTATTGCGACAATTATCAATATAATCATGCTTTAAAACAGGAAAAATAGCATAGTAAGGATAGTTTGGTCTTTTAGTATTTTGATCATAATTTCTAGTCATAATTTTATGAAAATGATAAGATTTTATAATTTCAGGTTCATTATAACAATTAAATCCTAATAATTTGAAAAGATAAATAATTTTATTATCACAACCAGGTGTTCCTAATTCTATATCAAAAATATCTTTATTAAATAAAATATTATTAAATTTAGAATGATAAATCCATACATCTTGACAATCAGGTCTTCCAGATAGATCAAGATCAAGTCCTGATAAATTTTTTGAATTAAAATTAAATCTATTTAAACAATAAACTTTTTTATCCTTGATAACTTGACATTTTTGAATATTTTTAATTGATTTATCAAAGAAAATATCACTATTACTTATAATAATATACCCATCAATATTATTATTTTCTACAAAAGTAAATACATCTTTATAAGTCATTCTTTTATCAATAACAATTTGCTTTATTTTATCACTTTTAACTCCTAACTCTTCATCAGTATATATTCGTTCATTAAGTAAATAAATATTATTGATTAAATTATTATTACAATTATATAATAGAGTTTTTCTTATTTCATTTTGTCTTTCATCAATCTTATTAATATAAAATTGTTGAAATAAATTAATATTACCGGGTTCTTCTTTTGTTTTATTAATATCAGTAGATCTAGAGAGATAAATATTTCTATCCCATTGAATTAATTGTTTATTTGATAATTCAACATAATCTTTTTTATCATTATGTAAAAAACTCTTAACATTAAACAAAAAATTTTGAAATACACCAGATGGATTTAATGATTCGTCTATTTTTGTAGACATTTATTAATATATTAAAGTATTATTTAAATTATTTTCTATTTAATGTAAAAAACTTATTTTTTTGAGGAAAGTTTTTATTAAAATTATTGTTAATATATTGTTGAGAGTTATTTATTTTACTATTTAATTTTTCACTATATTTATTTTCTTTTTTAACACTTTTATCTATTGCTATGTTTTGACTATAAAGTAATTCTTTATTAATATCATATGAACATTCAAAATAATTAATATCAATAATATATTTATTGGAAGAAATATTTTTTTCTATATTAGATATTTCATAAGATAATTTATAAATATTTTTAACTGTATCAGCATTTTCATCTATTCTCCAGCAATCCTTTCTTGTTAAAATTTTTGTTGGATCATCAATAATATGTAATATATTAATATCTCCTACTTTATAAAAATTATTTCTATCAACAATTACTTTATTATTAATAGCCCGATTATAAATACATTTATCTTCAAACCCCCATCCCCAAAAATTAGGGAACCCTCCAATATTTTCAAAATCTTCACCTTTTATAGAAAAAATACCTCCTAATGTAAATTCAAATCCATAATAATGTTTAATAACACCTTTATATGTATTAAAATCTAATAAATTTTTTGTAGCAGGTAATGTATCAATATCATTGAATATAAAAGTAATATTTTTATAGTCATTTGGATATTTTTGTTTCATGGCAATAAAACCAATATTTTTAATTGCTCCTCTGTTAAATGGTCTATTATCATTTTGATGACAAAAATAAATTTCATAATCACTTTTATCGTAATCTTCCATAATATAATTCATATATATAGAAAAATGTGTTTTTTGAGGTTCTCTATTTCTGTATGGAATTAAAAAAATATATTTTGGAATATTTACAGACATTATTTAATAATTACTATAAAAATAATTATTAAATTTAAATTTAATATAACTAATTTAATTTTTATCAAGAGTTGTATTTTTGTAAAATCTTTTTTGGAATTAGATTACTTTCTAATGATTCTAATTTTTTATAACATTTATTTATTGTTACTTCACTAATTTCGCTAATAGTATTTACATTTTTTTTATTAATATTCAAATTACACATTTGAGAAACATAAAATATAATACCAGCCGCAATTGAATGAGGAGTATTTTCTGGAATTAAATTTTTCTGTTGTATTTGCATAGCAATGAATTTACATACCATAGTTAATTCTTCATTAATACCTAATCTACTACAATAGCGATCAATGAATGAAGAAGGTGTTGTTTTACACAATGATGTTTTATCTTTATTATCCATTTCATGTTCCATTTCATTAATTATACTAACAGCATTTTTACATCCTTTGGTAGCACTTGTATTATCTAAATTGAACATACTAGCAATTTCTTTTGCTGTTCTAGGATAATTATTGATTTTACAAGCAATATAAATAGATGCTGCTATAATACCATCACGATTACAACCTCTAAATGTTTTTGCTTCAGAAATTTTTTTATGATATCTCATAGCATCATCTATAATCATTTTTGGAATACCTGAATTATGCGCAATAATAGTAATTCTTTGAAATTCATCATATTGTGCTTTTTCTCTATAAGGCATAGATTGCCATTCTGTATATCGTCTAATTTTTCTCATTTCATAACTTGATTTACCAGCACAAATAACTTTACAACCAAAACTAGATTCTTTTAATAATGGATTAATGGGCATACCACAACGAGTAGGATCACCATTTGTATTATCATCTGCTCCATAATACCTCCATTCTGCTGATTGATCAACCATATCTTTATAGATAATTCCACATTTTTCATTTTGACAAACTAAAAATCCTTCTTCTGAAAATTTTAAAGCACTTTCACATAATTCACATACTTCACGCTCTCCATTTTGTCTATATATACATTCAATATTAGTATTTGTAGAATTTATTTCACTATCAAATAAATTCCACAATTGTTTATTATTTTCTTTTCTAATTTTCTTCGTTTTTGCAACTTCATTCATGGTATTCTACTATTATTAATGTAAAATTAATTTTAAATTCAATTTTTACTTTATTTAATATAATTAATATATTTAATAATTTTTAAAATAAAATAAATTTATTAAAACTATATATATGGGAAATAATCAATCGCAACAATCAATAAAAAAAAATAATTTATTTGAAGTAGTTAATAATATAGCTACTAATTATATTTTAACACAAAATTTTAAAGATATGCAAAATCTAGTAAGTGATTTAGAATATTGTGATAATTTAGTAATATTAACATCAAAAATTATACAAGAAAAGGTTCATATGAAAGATATAACATTTATGCAACAAAAATTAAAAGCTGGAGTTCCTATTGATAAATTAGCTAATGATAAAATTGCTTATTTCGAAAAACCATTAGAAAAATATGATGTAAAAAATACAACAAATAAAAGAAGAATGTGTATAGGTATTGCTAAATTTTATATTCAAATTGCTAATTTATTTTCAGCAATAACTATGACATTAAATCCTATTTTTATTTATAAAGATGAAAATGGTAATGAAGTAGAAGTTCCATTAAGCGAAAAAGATAAAATTCCTAAAGGTGTAGATGTTAAAGTTATTAATAATAATCTATGTCAAAAGAGAATTGATATTTTAATGAATAATAATGAAAAATATAACGATAAAAATGGAACTATTAATTTAAATTTAGATGATGAATATATTATAAATCCTAATTTTTGTAATATGAATTTATCATCGAGTGGAAATATAAAAAATATGAAAAAAATGGCTGGTATACCTGAATTAAGAAGTTTATATAATGACGTATATGATTATGATACAGGTTCATTCAAAAATATGTCTCCAGAAATGGAACAAGAGTATAACAAGGATTTAATTACTTTTTACAAAGCATTTACAGGAGAAAGTAAATTTCCAGTTGATCCTGATACACAGCAATCGGCTATAAAATCATTTAGAGATATTAAATTAAGAAATTATGCTTCATTAAGTGGATGTAAAAATGGTAATTATAAACAAGAATTTACAGGAAATTTACGTGATTCTTTATTTATTAAATATGCGAATAATATTAAAAATATGATACAATCTACAGAAGCAAATCAAAATAGTTTGATTGAAATATTAGATCAAGTATTTTCAGTTACTAAAAATAAAGAAACCGGCGCAGAAATGTTTACAATAAATCCTTCTCTCAATCAAACAAAATTAAATGCTTTAGTAAAAGATGCCAAAAATAAAATTATGAACCTGTATATTAATTGTGAAAAACAATTTAGTGAAGGTATAAATATATATGAGGCTATTGTTAAACAAAAAATTTTATCAACAACCCAAGCTCAAATAGATAGTTTAAATAAAGAACTTGAAAAAAATAATTTAGGAGAACCACAACCACAACCAGAAGTTCAAGAACCACAACCACAACCAGAAGTTCAAGAACCACAACCACAACCTCAACCTCAACCAGAAGTTCAAGAACCTCAACCAGAAGTTCAAGAACCTCAACCACAACCTCAACCAGAAGTTCAAGAACCTCAACCACAACCTCAACCACAACCTCAACCAGAAGTTCAAGAACCTCAACCACAACCTCAACCACAACCTCAACCAGAAGTTCAAGAACCTCAACCACAACCTAAACCACAACCTCAACCAGAAGTTCAAGAACCTCAACCACAACCTCAACCACAACCTCAACCAGAAAAAAAAGGAGGAAAGAAAAGAACAAAAAAAAATAGACAAAATAAAAAGAAAAGAAAATCTAAGAAAAAATAAATTTCTCTCTTTATTATATAATTATGATGAAAACAAGAGCTGCTCATAGAAAATCTGCGTCTGCCAGACGTTCATATAGACGCAGAGTTAAATCGTCAAAATGCCGTGGTCTCAAATCTGGTATGTGCCTTGCAAAAGATGGTTGTAAAATGTCCCGTGGCAAAAAAAGATCATTCTGCCGTAAAGTAAAATCTACCCGTCGTAGATAGATAATATATATAATTTTTATTTTTGATAATTATATATATATGAAAAATTTAAAATTTTTAGGATTTTTATTATTGATTGTATTATTAACTTTATTATTTAGTAATAATAGTGAATATAATAATACACCACAAGAAGCGATTAATAAATTTCAACATGCTTTAGAAAAAGGAAGTGCTGATGAATTAGTAAAAAATTATTGTAATAATCTTTTAGATGAACCTAGAATAATTACTAACGTTCCAACTATTTATAAAGATAAAGTGTGGCCGTGGCATGAAAATATTGATAATAATATTCCTGTGGGCAATGTTATTACAGGTATTGATGAATTAAAAAAATATCAAGAAAATGTTTTCAAAGCTTTTACATTTCATAATTTAACTTCAAAAATAATAAGCATTGATATATATCAAGATAATGCTGTAGCTATAATATATGGAACTCATGTTATTAAAGGATTAAAAGGAACTAAATTTGAAGGACAAACAAAATATACCCAAGCACAAGAAATGTGGCATATCAAAAGATGCGAACAAAAAGGATGGTGTGTTCAAAACATAGCTTTCATTGATAAAGTAAGAAATTAAATTAATTCATTTTGTGGTGCTTTTTTTTCAGCAAGTTCTATATTTTCTTCAGAAATAATTTCTGCCTTTGTAGATGATGTATAATTTTCACAATAAATATTATCATCATTCCATTTACATATAACTAAATTATTATAGTAATTATCTATTAAATGATCAAGGGGATTAAAATAATAAAATATACTGGATTTATCATTATATTCATTATATTTTTTATAATTCATCGAATTATTTTTATTAATAAGAATACAATTACCAACATGATAAAAATATAAATATGGTATAGATGTAACTATATCTTTTTCATTAACAAATCTAAAATGTCGTAAATTTTTCTTTTCATTGAAATCTTCAGCCCATTCTTTGTTTCCAACACGAGGACTAGCAAATGTAATAAGAGTAATATTTTTATCTATAATATCTGAAATTAAATAACCGAATAATGTTGTTAGACCAGCTCCTAAACTATGACCTGTTATATATAACTCATATTCAGGATGTTCTTCTAATATTTTTTTTAAATCTTCTTGTAAATTATTGAATAAATTTTCTTTGAATAACGATTTATAAAAACCAAGGTGAACATAAATGTTTTCACTAATTTCTTTTTTACATATCATGAAATCATGAATCCAATCAATCAATTGATTTGATCCTCTAAATATAAAAGAAATGCGTTTTTGTTTATGACTAATAGTTATACCAACTTGAGAACCACTTTCTAAATCATAGAATTTATATAATTCACAATTAGGAGATTTTTCAAGTATTTGTTTTAATAAATCTTTGCGTTTTGAATCAACTTTTAAGTTTTCAATATTTAGATTTTTTAAATCATATTTATTATTTTTTGTAGATTCAGCTTTAATATCAATATTAAAATTATAGACAAGTGAAGATAAACTTAACATATCTGATACTAAATCATAATCAATTAATTTGTCTTTGTTAAATTCTTTATTTTTTTCTTGTGACATTATATTAATATAAATATTATAATTTAAAAAATATAATGTAAAAATTAAATATAAAAATTTGTTATTAATTAATTTTTTAATTTTGAACATATTAATATTATAGAAGCATTAGATGTAAAAAATTATTTTATAGAAATAATTAGAATTTTTATTATAGAATACAATTTGAATGTTAAAAATTATAAAAATCATGTTCATTCGCATGAAATATATAATATTCCAAAAGATTATGAAAGTGAAACTATATATTCATTAGATAATTGTTATTTTTTTAATAAAATTCCAATAGATAATAACGAGCTGAAAGAATACATAAATAATATACAAAAAATTTTTTAATTTTTTGTAAATGAAAAATTACCTAAAAAAAGATTGTGTGATGATAACATTGTAATTCATATAAGACAGGGTGATGCTTTAATAAGAGATAGAGTGGATAATATTATTAAACATAATAAACAATTATTAAATATTATACCAAAATTAGTTGAAAAATATAGTCAATATACATTTTATATACACAGCGATGGTGATATTACTTTTTTAACTGATATTCTCACGGAAAAGAAAATTAATTATGTTAATTTTGATAAGAATGAACATATTCTAAATGTATTGAGTGATTTTATATATTCAAAAATATTTATTACAGGACATAGTAGTCTTTCAACAGTATGTACATTTCTAGGAGACCATAAAGTAATTATAGTTCCAGATGATATTAATCATTCTTTACCAAATAATATTATAAGAATTAGTGATTATAAATAATAAATATGTTTTTCTCTAATTATATTAAAGAATAAAACATATTTTTATTATAATGGCTCATTATAATAAAGAATATTTTAATTGGCAAAAACAAGGTGCTGTTGTTGGTGGTTATTTGAATAAATTTAAATTTGAAGAACATATAAATAGTAATGATATTGTATTAGATTTTGGTTGTGGTGGAGGATATTTATTAAATAATTTTGAAAATATAATAAGAAAGGGTTTTGAAATTAATGAATATGCATGGGAAGAATGTAAAAAAAATGGTGTTGAAGTTACAAAAAATTATGACAATATAGAAAATGATTCTATTGATGTAATAATTTCTAATCATGCTATGGAACATGTTCCAAATCCTTTTGAAGTATTACAAGAATTATATAAAAAATTGAAGAAGGATGGAAAATTGGTAATTGTTATTCCATGTGAGCAACCAAATGATCAAGGTTTCTATTATAAACCAAGTGATATTAATCAACATTTATATACATGGTGTCCTATGACTTTTGGTAATTTAGTAAATTTAGCAGGTTTTAAAGTTTTGTCATGTCAACCATTTCATCATCAATGGTGTCCAGATTTTAAAGAAAATTATAATAAACCTGGTTTTCATCAAAGATGTAGAGAATATGCAAAAAAAAATAATAATATACAAATTAAATTAGTAGCTACAAAATAATATATTTAATATTATACAATATTTAAATATTAAATATATAAAATACTTATAGTAATGAGTTATTCATATAGTTTTATATTTAATAATAATGATTTAAATTTTAATGAGCAGATAAAATATTTATTACATTTTCTCTCTTTAAATAAAATAAAAAATTATTATTTTGATGGTAATCTTTATTCAAAAAAACCAATTCATTTTAAAAATGCTTCTTATGATGATAGTAATAAATATAAAGATTATGTATTAAAAATTGTAGTAGACTTTATAAAAATTAATAATCAATCAAAGAAAATTTATAAGAATTATGAGAGAATAACTTCACTTGAAATGCTTCCAGAATTAAATGAAGATAATAAAGAAAATTTATTTTTTGTTAAAGAATGGAGTGAAGTTATAATAAATAATTTAGATGATGAAGAGAGAAAAAAATATCATGAAAATGTTGAAAACTATAAGAAATTATTTTTACAAGATGATTATATAAATATTCTCTCTAATGAAGATAAAAAAATAGTAGAGAAATTGTTTGAAAATATAATTATTAAAGATAATATTAAAGAAAATGTAATTGATAATAAAAATAAAATTGTAGAAGAAAAAATAGATAACATTGTTGAAGAGAGAAAAGTAGTTGAAGAAAATATATTATATGAAGCACCTGATAGTTTTTGTTTTATAGCAACTCAAAATGTATCATTTGAAGCTGTTGGAATGCTTCTCTCATTATCTTTATATCATCAAAATGCTCTAGTTTATGGATTAGTGGATAGCAAAACAAAAGAAGAAATAGAAAATACTACTCCAAAAATTAAATTGAATTTAAAATTATTTACAACATTAGATAAATATTCTAATAAAGATAGACAAGAAATGGAAAAAGAAAATATATGGACAGAATTTCAAATGCAAAAAGCGGAGGTTATTAAATTTGCTCTTGTAAACTCTAACGATACTTTATTTTTAGATTCTGATATAATATTTTTTAATCCAATAAATTGTATTGATAAAACTAAAGAACTCGCATTATCACCTCATTATATGAAAAAAAGTGAAAGTGATATTTGGGGTTTCTTTAATGGTGGATTGTTATGGACAAAAAATATGAATGCTGTTTATGATTGGATAGAATTTACAAAAAAATCAAGATTTTATGACCAAGCATCATTGGAAGATTTAGCTAATAAATATGATTATCAAGAGTTAGGAAGAGAGATTAATTTTACTCCGTGGAGAATAATTCATTTAGAAAATGATGAAGAACGTAAACAAGTAATTGAAAGTATAAATACAAATAACAAGAATATTAATTATAATGATAAACCACTAGTATGTATTCATACACATTTTCACTCAGCACAATTTCAAGAAATAAACAATTTTATTATTAATAAATTAGGAGAATTAAGAAGATATAAGGATATAATGTTAATTTGGAGAATAATAAATAAAAAATGGGTTATTAAAATTCCTTCGCAACCAAGAGAAAATATATGGAATCATGCTAATAATAGTTTTAGAGAATTAGCCTATTTATATAAAGAAAATAATAAAGATGTTGATATTCAAGTAGTAGATAATACAAATCATTGTTGGTTATATCCTAATATTTTATTTTATGATAGACCAAATCATGAATGGTTTAATGAAGAATTAGGAACTACATTTAAAATGTTAATGGGAAATGGTTCTATGGAGTTAGAAGGTAAATTTTTAAAAGATAATGGAGTAAATGTAAGCCCTTGGATATTTTGGCCTAGAAATCCAAGATTATTAGAATCTATTCACTCTTCTTATTCATATTTAACTTTCAATGAAAGAACAATAGAATCGATATTTATAGGTAATTTTGAAAATAATGTTCAAGCTCAATATAGACAAAATAATGAAGAATGGAAGGAAGTATTAACAGAATATCATTGCACAGCAGGAAAACAACATAAATTTAATAAAGAACAATATTTATTAAAATTACGAAGTGCTAAGTATGGTTTATGTTTAAGAGGTTTTGGAAGTAAATGTCATAGAGAGGTTGAATTGATGGCTTTTGGAACTGTTCCAATTATTACACCACA
>Ga0181400_1001041_pt1 | contig 11770 bp, 23 predicted proteins | sample 23SPOviralmetaG_FD_130129 | JGI IMG/M metagenome (GOLD analysis project Ga0181400, IMG submission 130129) | Marine viral communities from the oligotrophic San Pedro Time Series (SPOT) site, San Pedro Channel, CA, USA - 23 SPOT_SRF_2011-06-22 | ecosystem: Environmental > Aquatic > Marine > Strait...
AAGCATACCACCGAGCATAACAAAATCTGCTCCACCTGCAAAGGCCTTAGCGACATCGCCAGGGCAAGTACACCCACCGTCAGCAATAATGTGACCCCCAAGTCCATGGGCGGCATCTGCACACTCGATAACCGCAGATAACTGCGGATATCCAACACCAGTTTGTATCCTAGTAGTGCAAACACTCCCGGGACCAATACCCACTTTAACAATATCAGCTCCTGCAAGAATAAGTTCCTCCGTCATTTCTCCGGTAACTACGTTACCTGCTATAATTACAATATTTGGATACAACATTCTAAAGTCCATAACAAAGTCTCTAAACCTTGTGCTATATCCATTTGCTACGTCAATACAAACATATTTTAGTTTGCTATCTACTTGTTCATACACCTTGCGAAATTTGTCATGATCCTTATCTGTGATGCCAATACTCATTGCAACACAGTCTGTTCGTTCTTGAATATCGCTGTCAAAGTAATTTACTAGATCTTTCACGCTGTATGTTTTTACTAAGCAAGTAAAGATTTTACCTTCTGCAAGTTTATCTGCAATTTCAAATGTACCAACTCCGTCCATATTAGCCGCCATAATAGGAACACCTCGCCAGTGTTTTTCAATATATGGGCCTGCTGGATATCCGTCTGGTAAAACATCTGGACTTATATATGGTTTATAGTTACGAAATTGATATCCGCGTTCTAGATCAACTTCCTTACGTGATCCGAGAGTACTACGTTTAGGACGTATAAGAACATCCTTGTAGTCAAGTTTAAGTTCTTCTTCAAGCCTCATTTTTCTCTCCGAAATTAAAAGATATACTTATTCTGTCTGTGTTAGATTGATTTCCTTGTACACTATGTTTTAGCCATCCTGGAAATATATAAAGGCCACCTGTCTTGCCTGCATAAGTTGCTCTCGTAGAATTAAAATAATTAGGTTTTTCTATGTAGAGAGGCAAATGATATTCCGCATTATCTGATCTTTCAAATTGTATGTTACCTTGCATTTTAGTAGCTTCTACATAATATACTCCGCTAAGTACAGCGTCAGCATGTGTATGTAATTCATTATAACTACCTGGAGGATTTATATTAAGCCATATATTTTTTAGTTCTAATTCAGGTAATGATACTTGTTTTGAAATTGCTTTGACTTCTTGGTTTAAATGATCTACTAATTTATCAATCTGAGGACTTGCACCCTTACGAATATCGTCGCTTTGATATCCTCCATAGTTAGTTACCCGGCGGCCTATGTCGTTTTTCTGCCGCTCATAGGCCCAGTGCTTTAATTCATGATTATCTACCACATGAATTATAGCAGACCAAATAACTTGCGGGAACCATAGTTCCGTATGCATCGCCATTTTAGTATCCTCGTTCTTGTTTCTCTTTGGACTGTTTCTTTAACCAACGAGCTCTACCAGCAGCTTTTGCTTTACGTCTTTTCTCGCTAGGTTTAGTGTACTCTCTTTTTTCCTTGTAGTCTTGCAAGATGTTTGCTTCAGCAACTTTCTTTTTAAAAATTCTAATTGCTTTATTAACATCATCGTTCCTTACAGTAACAGTTAGTCCTTGTGGACCTTCTTCTTTACCACGTCTAAAGTTTCTCACTTACATCACCTCCTATCCATGTTTTAAGAAATTCAAAATTATATATTCTATTTGCACTTAGCTTATTATAGTACATATGTTCACCTTTTGTCAACCAAAAAGTTGAACTAGAACTAATAAAGTATGATACTAATGTGCTCAATTCTGGCGGAATATTGTCTAGTTCTAAAAATGTACGATCACAGAATTTGTGTACACTGAGTAACCAATCAATGTCTTTGTCTTCTGTATATAAGTAAACGTTAAAATGTTGATCTGACTGTGCTAGGAAAGATTGTACTGCTTGTCTAGATTCTTCGGAAGGATAAATTAATAAAATACTTTTACTCTGGTTAAAAATTTTATCCGGTGGAGTAATTAGTGTAATGTCAGACATGTTATTTTTTAATTCTTTGCCAAATTGATGTATCGTTTTGTTCTGCGTTCTGTATATATCCTTGCGGTTCAATAACTTCTGTTAGAGTTGGTTTGGTTATTCTTCCGCTGTGCCTCTTATCTGCTTGCCGTCCTGTTTCATTAGATACGATCTCTTTTTTTTTGGATCTGGTAAATGTTTTTCCCAAGGAAGTTCATCTATTTTTCCTGCTAGGTACCAATCCTTATAGGCCTTAATATTATCGTCAGGATTATCTATTTTCCATTGTTGCTTTGCATGTTTCCAATCTAGGTCATCATCCAAGGCATCTAATTCTTCTTCAGTTAATTTTTTTGATTCTTCCGACGATTCGTCTTTTTTTTCGACTATCTCTGTAGGCTCTTCTGATTCTAATGCTTCTTGAACAGTATCTACTTCTTCGTAAAGCTCTTGCCACTCTTTAGTTTGGTCAAACTCTTTGTCTAACGTTTCTTGGTCGACGTCTTCGAATTTTGGTTCTTCAACTTTTTCCTCTTCAGGTGGCGTAGGAATGTCATTATCAGGAGGAACGTTGTCAACTATACGCTGTGCTCTTGCTTGTTCGTATTCTTCTCTCTCGAGCCGAAGACGTTCACCGTCGTCATCTTCTCTCTTAGCATGTCGCCATTCGAAGGTATATTGTGATGCAATAAGAAGTAATACTGCTAGTGGATCAAAAACAAATATAATTGTTATGATTACCCAACGTACTGCTTCTTCTAGTAAATTCTTATCTGCTTGCTCGCCGTAAACAAATTCAGCAATATATTTAATAGGACCTACTTCAGCTTCTAGTTTACGGTATTCAGATTCTAATTCTATTCTTTTGTCGTTAATTAATTCTATCTCATTCGACGCTGTTCGAACACGTTCTTCTTGTTCGTCTATGGCCTTTTGGATGTCATCAGCATTGTCTGTTTGTGCTAGTTGTGAGCGTAATCTTTCTATTAGGTTTTGCGATTGTTGTACTTGTTTCTCTGCACTTTCACGTAGTCTTTGAATTTCATCTCTTGCTGTTTGTATAACAGGTGATTCAGTTTGACGCACTTCGTCAATCTTACCTAGCATTACAAGTTCACGGTCTTTGAGTGCAGGTATTTGTACTGTGCGAATGTCTTTAACTACATCTGCTAGCCTTGTACGTTCTGTATCTACAGTTGAAGTAGCATTTTTACGTACTTGTGCTACTTCACCTTGTATTTGTGTAATTCTATCACGTTGTCCTTGTACCCACTTAGCAAGAGCAGTTCTAGTATTACCACCAAACAAGCCATCACTAGTAACACCTATAATGGCTTGCCCTGCACGTACTTGTCCTTGTTCTTTTGATTGTAACTGATTTGTGACACGTATAATTTCTTCTTCTATTGCGGCTATCTGTGCTAGTAAAGGTTCAACACCACTGTTATCAGTGTCTAGGTTTTCAATCTTTTCTTCGTATTCTTTTGCACTAGTTTCTAAACGTAGAATCTCTGCTGTAATACTTGTTAATTGATCTTCATACGGCTTAGTACGATTAGCGTCTGTGCCTCTAGCATCAGTAATAATTTTGTTCTGTTGCTCAATAGCAGGCTTGATACGATCAAATGCTTTGTCAATACGTTCTTGCTCTTTATCAATTTGTAATTGTATATTAGCATCACTACCTGAGCCACTAGTCTCTAGTGTTTTAATTTTATTCTCAGCACGTTCTATAATTTTTTGTAAACGTACAGTTTCTTTTTCAATAGTTTCAACACGAGCAACTGTTTCTTCACTTGCACTAGTTTGTTCGATATGTGCTTTACTTAAAAAGCCAAAGATGCCCATACTAGTGATAAGCATAAGAATAACTACTGCTAAGGCTAGATAGGTCCTAAGCCACCATGCGGCTTGTTTCCAATAACGATGTAACCAAACTGCTGTAACTAGTTTACCTATTTCTAATGCACCACCCATAATCATAATAGGTAATGCGGCCGCGGCAAATATGGCCACAAGGCCTGCGACTGAATAATAAATTGCTATACCGCTGATTGTTAGAGCGGTTATTAAAACTAATAATCCTAAGAACATACTGTATTTACCGGAGTTTTGCATATAATATAAGTACTCTTATTTAGAAATGAACTGCCATTTGCCGATATTAGGATACCAACAGGCCGTGTCTTGTATATTTTTTGTCTTGCCTTTATAATTTAGGCTTGTATGAAATGTTTGACAACTACCACTTCCTGCAGGATAAATGCGTACAACCTGAACAACGCCTGAAGAACTGTTGTCTGTACTAAACCATTTACAATCTTCTCCTACGTTTAAAGTTTCAAGTGCAAAGTAAACACATCGTTCATGTCTCTGTCTATCTTTAGCAGGAATTGTATAAGCATTTGCCTTGCCTATATTAAATGCTACGTCGAACACAGATTTATTAGATTGAAAATTATCTGCGGTTGTCATGTTACCATAGTAAGGTGTAGTAGCACCACAAGCACTAAGGCTAATAAGCGTAACTACCATCAACAGCTTGCCAACTACCGTCTGCAAACTGACATAGGAATCCTTGTACATTCTTTTCCCTTCCTTTGATAGAAACAATTTGTTGATAAGGTCTGCAATTTTTAGCAATGCCTGTGTCTTTAACAAAATGTTCTACTCTTGGTTTATCTGAACAGTCAAGTGTAGTCTTACTATTAACTTTTTGTCCGTTTTCGATTTGAATCTTTTCGTCCGTATAGCAATACTGTGGACCAGCGGAAGCAAGTTCAACCTGCTTCCCTGAACACGACGCTAATAGACTAACCGTTGTTAGAATTAGAAGCGATCTTAGCATTACGTTCATCCTTTGCTTGTTGCAATAGTCGGTCAAATACTTCAAGTGGCATCTTGATACGAACATATGTATGTACTCTACCAGTTGCTCCTAACTCATATGCATACCTTTTAACTTCAAGATGCTCTCTAATTACAGTATCTTGAACACTGTGTTCTACAAACGTTCTAGTTACTCTAGTTTCGTTACCAGTGTTACCTTTAATCTCAACAGTAGTGCTTGAGTTTACTTCACCGTTCAAACGTTCGGCATAGCCTTTTACTGCAAATGCGTATGCTTGAGATTCACTTGCTTGTTCAAACTTACTCTCACCCATTCCACAGGAATAAGCAAAGTCTGTTTTCCAAAACAACCAACCTTCGGAACCAATCTGTTCACAGTCTTCGTACCAAGTTGGGTGTGCTTTTGTTTCGCGGATTTCAATTTCTTTCATACCACTACATGCACCTAGCATACCTAGCATTGCAGTCATAGTGACGATCTTAGTAAAGCCTTTCATATTAGCCTCCATAGCCTAGCCTTTGTTTAATGTTACGTATATAATACTATCTTTACGTATAAAAGTCAACCTGTTTTGGTAAACCTTTAGTTCCAACGATAAAAGATGTGAGTTGAAATACTACCAACCAATTGAATTTTGCTTGCCCATTTAGGTGAAACGTAATCAGCATGGTAATGAGTAGCACCTTCTGTGATACCTCGCATCTTGTCAGTATGTAAAATTTTATATGCCACAATTTGTGCCATACGCCAAGCATCATTATCTCTTACTGTGTCAGCCTTGCCATCACAATACCAACTGAATTGACAACGATTCTTAATTGGATGGTAGATACGTTCTTTTGGTGCTAGGTCTGCGTGTTGACGAGTCTTCCAACTTTCTTTAATTGGTCCTTCTCGAACAACTTCGCAGATCGAGTTAGGATAACGAGTGTCTTGCACTCTGTTCAAAACTACATCAGCAACAGCATATTGTCCTGCTAATGGTTCTGACTTAGCTTCGAAGTAAACATTTTGCGCCAAACAATAAAGTTCAGGACGATTCTCTTGTGTATATAATTCTTCGATTTCTGGATTTTGGAAAGTACTTGCTTCTGTTTGGGCAAAGGCAGTCGACACCGTCATAACGACCAGTCCCAGTGCTAGTATATTTTTCATTAATAACCTCATATTATATTTAAGTTTGGATGGTACTATATTTTGTGGGTAGTTTAGTTTCTACGCATTTGTGCTATTTCTGTTGCTTGTTTTGAACCGCTCTTGTCGTCATCATCAGCAAACACAGGCACAAGATTTGACTTATGCATCATAGCAATACCTACTAGTTTGCGTTCGCCACTATATGTCATCTGTTCTTTTTGTGTACCATTTCCACAAATTTTATCACTTGTAGGAACTGTGTTTCTACTTTTACTTCTATAGTCTGGGATTGAATTAATAGAAACATCTTTGTGTTTCTTGGCTGCAAGTTGATCAGGATGAACTCCTTGTTTGCGTAGCCACTTGTCGTGTTCTGCCTGCGCCTTAAGTTGTTTAGCGTTTGGCTTTTTCTTTTTACTATTATATCTTGTGGTCGTTAAGTATGGACCTACCATTTGCATTGTCATGTTCTGCGCCTCGTGTTGCCTATCATTATCTTATTATAATAACACCACTAGGCGCAAAAGTCAACCTATTTTGGTAAATTATGCAAGAGCTCTTCTTTTCATAATTTTGTAAGTTGCCTGAGGTCTTCCCGGCATATCGTTTGAATTAGATTCAACAACTCTTACATCAAAACCAGCATCTCTTAGTTCTGTCAATCTAGCACCCGGTGACATAATGTCTAGGCTATCAGTTAGATCTTCTGTAGTAAATGATTTACCATTACCCCAGTAATTTTCTAGGATTTGTTGACTTTGTGTACCTTCTTTAAAGAACTTAGTTCCTTTTGCTTTTGTTTTCATGTTTCTCCTTTTTGTTAACATTGTGTATATAATACACTCTATAGGAGAAAAGTCAACCTATTTTGGTAAACTACTGCATTTCTGCTACAGCAGCATCATAAACTGCTTTGCTCATAGTTCCGTTTTCAAGCAATCTTGTTCTATTTGCCATATGCTGTGCATCTACAGCATCTTTAGATCCGCCAAAATATGCTACAGCATGTCCCTCTTCGACAAGTATATCAGTGCATCTTCTGTCGTCATCAACGAGGAAGTCTCCGAGGATACGTCCGAACTTTCCTTTTTTGTCTTCTCCGCTTCTATCGATTTCTGTTTTAAGAACTTGGATCGATCCGATAGGTAACAATTCTTTAAGTCTGTCTTTGCTTGCGAGTCCAAAGGCCTTCTCCACTCTGTCGCGTGTTCTTGATTCTGGTGTGTCTATGCCCATCATGCGAACACGTTCTTTGTGCATCCACACGCCAAAGCCTAGGTCGATATCCACATCAACGGTGTCTCCGTCTACCACTCTTAATATTTTACATTTATATTCGTACATTTTATTTCCCTCTTATTCATCCAAGTTTAACGCTTGGTCGCCCCATTCTTCCATTATGAACTCTGCAAAGGCTGTTCCAAACAACCACATCAATGTAAGAATTATTACTCCTACACATATTATAAGAAGCCATACTATAATTTTTATTATTATATGTTTGTCTTCTACCCAATGTGCTACTTTCTTAATTTTGTTCTTTACACCGCCTAGTAAATAGTTTCCTACTACAAAACGTGCTAATCGCATTACAATTAATATTGGTGAACTAAGCACATCAAACAATATTAGAAACAAGTCTACTGACGCATCTATAATGTTGTCAACATTAAACCATTTGCGGAGACGTTCCTTCATTAGTCATTCCGATCCTTTAGTATATCTTTCATGACTGTAGTTGCTGTGTTACTAAAACACCTTGGTGCTACACTGTGTATTATTAGAGCAGGCACTAACAGTTGTAATTTTATTGCTGTTTTCAATGCTACTGCCATATGCTCTAATGGTTTTTGTTTTACTGATTCTAAATGTAACTTGCACTGTTTACTGAACATTGTCGCCGACCATTTCAAATAACGCAGGACCAAAACTGCTTGCGGCCCAACCTAATGCTACAATAGTAACTACTCCATAGATTAACCATTTAATCTTAAAGTCGTCTACAGTCATCTTTAGTGCTACTAGTTCGTTACCCAATATTCGAACTGCTACTTCCATTTTACCTGTGTTATCTTCTTTTGACATTTATTTCCCCTGTCCTTTATACTTCTTATATGATCGTCTTTTACTTTTGTTCATCATACCAGTTGAGTGTCTTCCACTTCCAATTGATGTTTTCTTTTTCGTATATTCGTGTGCTTCTAGACTAGCGTTAAATTTAACTCTTGCCATAAACCTCCTTGGTTATGTATGTATTTATTTCATCAGATCAAAAAAAAGGGCCGCCAAAGCGACCCAGTTAATTTTAAAAAATCCAGTTATTTAGAAGTTAACTTTTACGCCTACTTCAATTTCTCCACGGTCATTTGTACCGTTAAAGTCATATGTTGTTTCACCATAAATTACTGATTTTGCATTTACAGCATAGTCAAATCCTAATTCTAACACAGGATATTGGCCGTCTTCTAGCACATTCATTACTGCAAGATCGTCACCTGAAGTATGATCTGTTTCAAAAATAGTAATTGGAGTTTCTGCCCAGATACTTAATGGACCTGCAGAAGGTGTCCAACGTACTTCTGGTTCAATAGTAATGTGATTTGTTTCTGCATCAACTTTATGAAATGCTTTTAGCTCAGTGTTAAGTGCTAAATTTGAACCTAAGTCTTGTGCCATAGCAGAAGTGCTTAGAATTGCCGTGGCGGCAATTGCTACTAATATTTTAGTCATTTTGATTGTTTTCCTTATTATATATAAAAAGTGCCGGAGAATTGTTCCCCAGCGAATTTATTTATCTAGTGATGTTTGTAGTAAACTACAAAGTGAATTAAGTGGCCCGTCCTGTTGCCCGGTGGAACCATACCGCGAAGTTTACAGTCTAAGCTGCAAGTAGTTCAGTATCCATAGACATGTCTAAAGATGTGAACGCTTCAGGTGCAAAATTATCGTTTGCGTTTGTAGTTTATCTTGCGTTAACCGAGCTTGCGCCGGACAACTCCACTTACCTATTGACTACCTGTCGATCCTATTTCGGCCCCATCATAAACACTTGCCTAACTTAATCTCATCAACAAGTGTTTATGGTGGAGCCGCCGGGTACCGCCCCCGGGTCCAGTCTAGCGTTGAGTTTGCTTCAACATTGTATTATATTTATACTATAGTTTTAATGGTTTGTCAACCATTTTCTGCATTTAATTTACTTTGCTCGTACTTCATCATTAATGCATAGAGGTCGTCTGTCTTTTTAAGAATGCCGTTTGGTTGAACAACAAAGACGTCTCCAGGTTTATAAAGATGATTACCTTTGTAAGTGCCATCTTTGTTTATGCCCATAACCTCTCCAGGCCAATCACCTTTAACAGTAAAATCATCACCGAACTGTTCTATTGTAAAATCCATCCACATCATAAAATAAATCTCCTATTAGTGTATAAGTAGTTATATGATATTCTGGATTGGATTTACTATAATGGTATTGAACGAAGGCTTCGTAATTATGCGACATGTTCATCCATGGTTTGCTAAAAAAAGAGATCATCTAATAGCAACCTACGGTAAGAAATGGAAAAGAATCCACGCAACACTTGACTATACTTGGATAGCCGGAGTCGGATTAGGTATAGCATTAGATCTATCTAATTGGAAGTTATATGCTTCTGTGCTTGCAATCTTTTGGGGAATAGTAGCTGTTGGAGTCTACTTGCCATTGTTAATAAAAAAATTAAGAAAATAAAGTTTTAGCGTTTCCTGCTATAATCATACAACACGTAACAATGTGTAGTATGATCCAAAAGGTACGAAAAGCCAAAGCCTTCCTTACATCTGATTGTGTAATTGGAAGAAACTCTGGCTTATCGTTGTCGTCAATACCAACTGGCATACCAACAGTCCTAGCCCATAATTTAAGCCAGCGACGTTGTCCGCTCATTACATTGCGTTCTTTTTATCTTGAATTTCTGCTCTACGTGTTTTAGTAAGTTTACCTAAGTCACCTAGTGCTTTTCTTGCTCTTGCGGCCGCAGCTTTTACACTCTTATCTTCGAATGTTTCTGATTCTGATAGATAATTGTTAAAAGCCTGTACTATTTCTTCATGTATTGTCATGTTATTCTCCTATTTAATTGTTTATTATATATTACTTTTTGGTTGTTGTCAACCATTAATCTCCAACAAAGACATTTTCGCTACCTGTGGCAGCATCGCCACATGTTGCTAAGTCGCCTGCATTACAGACAGCAATCCCACCAACAAAAACTTTATTAGAACCTGCTATCATAGTAGGGCCGCCATGTTCGCCTGGACCATGACCTTCTACATCATCACCGTCTACAATTACTTCTTCGTTATTAGCAAATACAGTTGATTGGCTAGGAATTAAATCTCCTACAGCATTGTCATTATCACGGCAAATTCCCGGCATTAGTTTATAGTAAGTCCTGTAGTAGTAGCAATGTATTGGTTAGCAATATCAGTTTGTGTTTTAGATACACAGGTTACTGATGATGTACGCATCATAAATTTATTACCAGGATCTACGCTAAACATAAACGGTGCTAGTCCTAGTCCTTTTTCTTGCATTATTAAAACCATTGGCTTTTTTAGTGTAAAGTATTCACTATCTTCTCCATCCATTCGAGCAACAATTTCTTCACCCGATGATAATTTTAAGCTGATAGTATCGCCTACTTTGTATGGTGTTTCAATTAACATTATATTGTATGTCCTGTTCCGGTATAGTTTGTATTTTCAATGTAATCTACCATTTGTTCGTATCCACCTACTTTATTTCCTCCTATGATAATTTGCGGGAAAGTTCTTGCAGTTGGAAACTCTTCAAAAACTTGTTCTCTTGTAAAGTCTTTGCCTAGTTCTTTATATTCATATTTGTATTGTCTTGATTCACATAGTGCTTTAGCCTTCATGCAACTTGGACATGCAGGCTTACCCCATATTGTTATCATAAACTAAATCCTTTCAGTGAGTCATTGTTTACATCTTGTTTAATACCACCAATGATATAACTTTCGACTTCAGTCTCTTGTGGTGCAACTTGCAATCCTGAGCTTGACAGCCAATGTTGTGTCCATGGTAGCGGGTTAGTGTTTACTGGTTGATCGAATATAGCTTGTAAACCAAGTGCCTTAAGCCTACGGTTAGCAATATATTCTACATACCTATGCAGTAGTTGTGTGTTAAGACCAATCATTGATCCATCTTTAAACAAATACTCTGCCCAGTCCTTTTCCTCTAGTACGCATTCACGCCATAGGTCGTACACTTCTTCTTCGCACTCTTTCGCAATACTTGCCATTTCTGGATCGTCTTTGCCTTGAGCCCAAAGTTTTAGTACGTGTGTTGACAGCGCCAAATGCTGTGCTTCGTCTCTTGCGATAAGACTAATAATCTTAGCACTACCTTCCATTAGCTTTAGTTCGCCAAAGCCAAATGTGCAAGCAAAACTTACATAGAAACGCAGTCCTTCAAGGATATTTACAGTTTGCATTGCAAGATACAGTTTCTTCTTTACGTCACGCATATTACCTTCATTGCGATGAGTGTAGGCATCTGCTGCTTCAGTAAATGCATCATAGTGTTTAGTCACGCTCTCTGCCCGTGCGATAATCTTTTCGTCATCTAAAATTGTATCAAATACTTCCGACGGGTCAGCGTACACGTTCTTCATAATATGTGTATAGCTACGTGAATGAATTGTTTCAAAGAAGTCCCAAGTAACAATACATCCTTCTAGTTCAGGAAGTGAAACATGCGGCAAAAATGCTAGGCATGGACCACGTCCTTGGACACTGTCGA